>Ga0207966_1000012_pt1 | contig 88160 bp, 77 predicted proteins | sample Knorr_S23_td_NAD_FD_185611 | JGI IMG/M metagenome (GOLD analysis project Ga0207966, IMG submission 185611) | Marine microbial communities from Southern Atlantic Ocean transect - Knorr_S23_td_NADW_ad_2500m_LV_B (SPAdes) (version 2) | ecosystem: Environmental > Aquatic > Marine > Oceanic | place...
GGCCGCGGCCCCCACATCCCCCGCATGTCACTGTCTTCGGGAATTTTCGCTTCCGTTGCCGGTTCAGTCGGGGGGATACAGGTAAAATCTGCACGCCCCACAATAGCGTGTTTTAATGGATCGAAATCATTCCACGAACTGACGACCGTGTTTTCCATCTGTTGATCTCCCGTACAGTCACTGACTGGTCCAGTGATTTAAAAACCCAAAACTCTCAATCTGAGCCAACTATATAGCGATGTGTTCTGCTTCACCAGATTGATGATCACTCTTTCGGAACCCAGCACCGGGGCCTTGCAGCGTGCTTTCAAGTTGTATACCGTGCTGCTTATCCGAGGAGAACTCACCAGTGTATGACCCCCTTCCCGCTGCAAGACTGATCTATGATGCACGCCTACCCGGGCAGAGCCTGGCAGCCCTGCCTGACAATATCATACCGGTCAGTCTCGACCAGGCCTATGCTGTTCAGTTCACACTGTGCGAACTATTGATCCCGAACCAGGGCCCGGTCCAGGGATATAAAGTCGGCTGCACCAACGCCAGCGCACGCAGCATGCTGGGCATAGACAGTTGCTTCTCAGGACGTTGTTTTGAAAACGACATCAAACACGCGCCGGCAATAATCAACCACAGTGACTATCACATGGTCGGGATTGAGCCGGAAATTGCGGTACGGGTCGGCCAAGACCTGACTCCGGGAGACCCCTGGACTGCCAGACGCGTCGCCGACCTGACCTCAGAAGTAATGCCATCGGTCGAGCTTGTTGAAAGCCGCTTCTCTACCTGGCCAAAGATGGGGGCATTTTCAGCGGTGGCTGATAACGGCGTACATCGTGAATTGATTCTCGGTGATCCGGTGTCTGACTGGTCACCGGAAAGCGTCAACAGTACCGAGGTGACCCTTTTGGCGAACGGTCAACGTGTCGAGCAGGGACATGCCATGAACGTTGACAGCGGCCCTTTTGGTGTCCTGGCCTGGTTGGCCAACCATCTGAACGCACAAGGTGACGTTCTGATTGCCGGTGACATTGTGACCACGGGCGTTCTGACGAATATCTATAACGCCACGCCGGGTCAACAGCTCGTCGCGGACTACGGATCTTTCGGCGCCCTTAAGATAGAGGTCACGTAACCCATGAGTGAAGAACTGATCAGATCCAGCGCCCGAGACATACGGGCGCAGCTCAAAAACAAAGCAGTCAGCAGCGCTGAACTGCTCGATGCGCTCGAGGCACGGATCGCGAAAATCAATCCCATCGTCAACGCCCTGCCGACACTGTGCTTCGACCGGGCTCGAAAGAATGCAGCCACTCGGGACTATCAAAGCTCTGCACTGCAAGGTATGCCCATTGCGATCAAAGATCTGCTGCCAGTCGCTGGCGTTCGCACCACCTGGGGATCGATGCTCTATGAACACCACATACCCGACACCTCCGATCTGCTGGTAGAACGCCTGGAATCCTCAGGGGCTGTGGTCTACGCCAAGTCAAACACCCCCGAATTCGGTGCCGGTGCCAATACGTTTAATGATGTTTTTGGCGTTACCCGGAATCCGTGGAATACAGCGCTGTCCTGTGCCGGTTCCTCCGGAGGTTCGGCTGTCGCGCTGGCGACGGGGATGGCGTGGCTTGCCAGTGGTTCAGATCTGGGCGGGTCGCTGCGAAACCCTGCCAGCTTCTGCGGCATCGTGGGATTTAGACCCAGCATTGGCCGAATCCCGACCAACCCGGGCGACATGGCGTTTTATCGGCTCAGCGTGGAAGGACCCATGGCCCGAACCGTCGGCGACGTTGCCATGCTGCTCGATGTGATGGCCGGACGTGACCCCCGAGACCCGCTGTCCGTCACTCGCCCTGAGCAGCGCTTTGAGGCCATGGCTGAAGCGCGAACCGTGCCCAAACGGGTCGCCTTTTCACCTGATCTAGGGGTCACACCGGTGGACCCGGAGATCGCCAGTATTTGCCGCCGTGCTGCCCAACGATTCGAGGACATGGGGGCGACTGTCGAAGAAAACCATCCGGATTTTTCCGACCTGCAGCACGTATTCCACACTTTTCGCGCGCTCGGGTTTGCGGCACGCCATGGCAGTCAGCTGGACAAACAGCGCTCTGTGCTTAAACCTGAGATCGTCTGGAACGTAGAGAAAGGTCTCTCGCTCACTGGTGAGGAGATCGCCCGCGCTATGAGAGCACGGGCTGCGATCTATGCCAGGGCGCAAGTTTTCTTCCAGGACTACGATCTGCTGATTTCACCGGCCACGATTGTCCCTCCGTTCCCAGTTGAGCAGCGCTACGTCGAACGCCTGGGCGAACACGAGTTTTCAAACTACATTGAGTGGTGCTCAATCGCCTATGCCATCACGGTTATCGGTGCACCAGCAGTGTCGATCCCCTGCGGATTTACTTCGGCTGGCCTACCGGTCGGCCTGCAGATTGCCGCAGCACCGCTTAATGAGGGACCTTTGCTGTCGGCGGCACTGCTTTTTGAAGAAGCAGTTGATCTAACATCCGGGTTGCCGATCGATCCGGTCACTGCCCACTGAATCCGCCCGGGTTCAGGGATTTAGCCCTGCTGTCAGCCACCGATCTGCAAGATAGCCACCTTCTATACCACCGGCTGACAAGACCACCTGCCAGAGCTGATTATCTCGCGCCCTGAAACTGCCGGCGCTGGTGAGCAGGTAGTAGTCGAACATTCGCTTGAACCGGTCACTGTAACGGCTCTTGAGCTCAGGCCACGCATCATTGAAATTTCTGTACCAGGCCATCAGCGTAGGATCGTAATCCGCGCCAATATTGTGCCAGTCTTCGATGATAAACAGACCGTCACAGTTGTTGACGATACCCCGGGGCAGGGGCAGTACACTGTTGGGGAAAATATACTTCTGTGTCCAACGGTCATACGCATAGTGACTGTCGCCGGCGCCGATCGTATGCAGTAGAAATATCCCACCCTCCGCCAACAGGCTGCGCAACACCCTGAAATAGGTTCGGTAGTTCTTTTGACCCACATGCTCGAACATGCCCACCGAGACTATCCGATCATAGCAACCGCTCAATGACCGGTAGTCAATCAGTTCAATGGTCACGGGTAGATCACGGCAGCGGTTCTGTGCCAGCTCTGCCTGTTCCTTGGACACGGTGATCCCGGTGACTTCAACACCGTGACGTTCCGCCATCCACCACGATAAACCACCCCATCCACAGCCAACATCGAGCACCCGCATACCGGGTTCGAGCTGGAGCTTGCGGCAGATCATCTCCATCTTGTGTTCCTGGGCCTCACCCAGGTTCCGTGCAGATGCCCAGTAACCGCAGCTGTAGTTCATGTGGGTATCGAGCATGGCTTCAAAAACGTCGTTGCCTATATCGTAGTGTTTTTCCCCCACCATAAATGCCCGTTGCACACTCTGCAGGTTGAACAACCTGCAAAAAATGGAAAAAACAACAAACCGCCAATTGTTGCGAATCGAATGATGGAGTCCCGAACGCAGAGTGCGGCAGACCAATTCGTCCAGTTGTTCACAGTCCCACCAGCCGTCCATGTAGGCCTCACCCAAGCCCAGGGTTCCATCCCGCAGGACCCGCCGGAACAGGCGTTCGTTACTGACCTTGATATCCGAGCTATTGGCGCCATTGAGCGTGATATTGGCCGGTGCCAAAAGCTGCTCGAAATAGCTGAAGCCTTTTGGGTCGGTCTTATGGGTCAACTGAGGCAACATAACTCCGGATCAGACGATCCACTCAGTACCGCTATCCACGGGGACCTGAGCGCTCGTGGCCCGGTTGAAATTCGGACCGGCCATGGCACAGACCACCGCCACGACATCCTGTGTCCCAACTTGGATTTAATTGCTGTTTAAGGTCCAGGTCCTGTCCGATCAGTCGAGAAGAATAGATCCGCAGTGCCAGAAGGTCTTCCCTACAGGCTGCAGCCTGTGACGTGTTCAATAGATTTTTCATCGGTCAGGTCTGGAACGCACACAGGTGAAGGTTAGCGCAGTACCGTCCCGGAGTGCAAAGACTAACCGTTATTTACTGAACCTCCAACTGGCTGTCGGCGCTAGAATACCTGCGGCGCCCATGCTGGGGCAGCTGAAATGGCAATCAGGAGAAATCACCCATGAGTATCCGCAGAATTGAGACCGGCGAACGAATGAGTCAGACGGTCGTACATGGCAACACAGTCTACACCGCAGGCCAGGTTGCCAGAACTGCAGCAGGTGCTTCGGTCACTGACCAGACCCACGCAGTACTGGACCAGATCGATGCACTGTTGGCCGAAGCCGGGACGGACAAGTCAAAACTAATTTCCGCCACCATCTGGATCAGTGACATGTCGACCTTCAATGAGATGAATACGGTCTGGGACGCCTGGGTCAGTCCCGGTAATACGCCAGCGCGCGCCTGTGTAGAAGCCAAACTGGCGTCACCTGATTTTACGGTTGAGATTGCGGTGATAGCGGCTGTAGACTGAATCGTCTGTCACAGCAGGAATAACGACTTAGCAGTATCTTTTGAACGACAGTGTCGACATCCTTTCGATGCCCTGCGTGCTTGACGAGGGCATCGCCAGTAGAGCGCGTATTGGGCTTGTTGTTCTGGCTTCTGACCACACGGTGGAACATGAATTCCGCCAGGTCGTCACGATGCCCGGCGTTGCTGTCTACCAGGCACGTATTCCCAACTCTCCCAAGATCACGACACACTCTCTGCGGGCCATGGCCGGCGATATTGCTGGCCAGGCGTCAGTCATTCTCCCGGGTGTAGAGCTGGATGTACTGGCCTACGGCTGTACGTCCGCATCGATGGTGCTCGGTGAAGACCGTGTCTTCGAACTCATCAAGAAAGGACGGCCCGAGGCACGACCGACAACCCCGATTACCGCAGCCTTCGCCGCTTTCCGCGCTTTCAGGAGCCGCCGCATTGGCGTGGTCACCCCTTACAGTGAGGACATCAATCGGATTGTCCGGCGATACTTCATTGACAACGGTCTTAAAGTCCCGGTTTTCGGGTCGTTCAACCAGACCGATGACAATCGAGCATCTCGTATCAGCGCTGACAGCATTCGGGATGCCATTATGAAGATCGGAAGCCACACCGAGGTCGAGACCGTTTTTCTCTCCTGTACCAGTCTCAGGCTCACTGACACCGTCCACGATATCGAGTCTCAACTCGGCAAGCCGGTAACCTCGTCTAACCATGCCTTGATCTGGCACGCCTTGAGGCTCGCGGGAGTGAGTGAACCCATCAACGGATATGGCTCGCTGTACCAGTTGCCCGCACACTGAACCTGATCCAGGATCGACCTACAGATGGGTCAGCGCATTGTCTTCATAGAGCATGAATCCGAACCTCGGGATGACAGGGCATCTAGATATCTTGCCGACCGGGGGTTTGCGATCGCCTGGTTCCAACCGTTCAAAGGGGAGCTTTTGCCGGATATAGATCCAGAAATTGCTGGCGTGGTTGTTACAGGTGGCGGTGCCCAAATCGATCAGATCGAACAATCACCTTATCTGTACAGCGAGGCCCAGTGGATAGAGCAGTGTCTGAAAGCTGATGTACCGGTGCTTGGGTTGTGCCTGGGTGGTCAACTCCTGGCCCATGTGCTGGGTGCGCAGGTCGCACCCCGGGATGATGGCCTGCAGGAATTCGGTTACTACACCATTCAGCCCAACGATTCGGAAAAGCCATTCGTGCCGCAGGACTTTAACGTCTTACAGAACCATAGCCGGGGGTTCGAAGTCCCCGATGGGGCAACGCTACTCGCCCGTGGAGAACTTTTCCCAAACCAGGCGTTCTGTTACGGTGGTAACGCCTATGGACTACAGTTCCATCCCGAGGTGACTTCCACCATACTTCTTAAACGCTGGCATGAGGCAGATTGGGCCCCCTGGAATCAACCCGGCACTCAGAGCAGGACGGAACAACAAAAGCTGGCGCCACAACACGATCCTTTGATTGGTAGCTGGTTTACCACTGTTCTAGATCGACTATTCCCAAAAGCATTAGTGACTTCTTGAGGTTGTTCAATGACGAAAGAAAGGTTACTCGCTAAAACGCTCAGGGCTGAAATAACTGCACACTACTGCAACCCTAACGCTATGCGGGGACAACCCCGGCCGACAAGGGTGGATTCAGCGCTGGATGACCAAACCTGCTCACGCGCACGAGCGTCGATCACATCATGGTCAAACTACGCGCCTACGCCATTGCACCCCCTCCCTGCCCTGGCACATGAAATCGGCATCGGGCAACTTCTCTACAAGGATGAAGCAACCCGGTTTGGGTTGGGCAGCTTCAAGGCACTGGGCGGCGCTTACGGAGTACTGCATTGTGTGGCCCAAGAAATTTCCGTGCGCAGCAGTACACCGACTGATATTGATGCTTTGATGACGGGACAGTTGAGCGAAGCCGCCGCCGAAATCACTGTGGTCACCGCAACGGATGGTAACCATGGACGATCGGTCGCCTGGGGCGCCGGAAACGTCGGCTGCAAATGCGTAATCTACATGCACGCAGAAGTAAGCCCCGGCCGCCAGAGCGCAGTCGAGGCGTTCGGTGCCGAGGTGGTGCGTGTGCCGGGGGATTACGGAGAATCTGCGCGCCAGGCAGCACAGGTTGCAGCAGAGAACGACTGGCTGCTCGTCTCTGATACTGCCTGGAGTGGCTACACTGAAATCCCAAGGGCAATCATGGCCGGGTATACCGTCATGAGCAGTGAAGCGATGGACCAGTTGCCACCAGCCACCACACCGACCCATGTGTTTGTTCAGGGTGGATGTGGTGGACTGGCCGGGGCCGTCTGCACTGACCTGTGGCACCGATACGAATCCCGGCGACCCCGATTTATTGTAGTTGAGCCGGTGCCGGCGGACTGCCTGTTTCAGAGTGCCGTGGCCGGAGCGATGGTCAATATTTCGGTCACACGGGAGAGCGTTATGGGCGGCCTCTCCTGTGGAGAAGTGTCGCTGCTGGGTTGGGATATCCTCGAAGCAGGCGCTGACCATTTTCTAACCATCGAAGACGATGCAGTGGGTCCACTGATGAAACAGCTTGCGCAAGGCACTGGTGATGATCCTAGAATCGTGGCCGGCGAAGCTGCAGTCGCGGGGCTCGCCGGCTGCATCGCGGCCTGTGCCGACACGGACCTGTGCCAGACACTCGATCTGAATGAACACAGCACCGTGCTGGTGTTTGGGACAGAAGGTGCGACCGACCCTGCCGTTTACCGCCAGTTGGTGGGTACGGCTGCCGACGACCTGCTTTAGTCGAGTAAATCGTGTCGAATCACCCCATGCCAACCCGCGGCTTCCCGACCATTGAGTTCGAAACCCGTACAAGCTCTGCTCAGCAGGTGATGCACGATGCTCAACTGGACGCACTGCTCGTGACAACGGAACCTGAGATTCGTTATTTCACTGGTTTTCAAACACAGTTTTTCGAAAGCCCTACCCGACCTTGGTTTCTGATCGTACCCGCCGACGGAAAGCCGATTGCGGTGATCCCAACGATCGGAGAAGCCGGCATGGCTGCCACCTGGATTGACGAGGTCAAGACTTGGCCATCGCCCACACCCGAAGACGACGGTATCTCGCTGCTGGCTGCGACCGTCAATGCCCTGCCGACCCGTTTCGGCCGACTCGGTCTCCCACTCGGCCAGGAAAGCGTGCTCCGGATGCCGGTTCGCGACAGCCGGGTGCTGGCGGACAGCGTGTCACTCGAAATGGTCGATTGTGCACCGCTGATGCTCCGACTGCGCTTCGTCAAGTCGGACCTTGAAATTGAAAAGATTCGATTTGCCTGTGAGATCACTTCGGACGAATTCGAAGCACTGCCGGCGATTGCCGCACTCGGCGAGTCGGAACGCGAGATCAGCCGTCGGATGCGGATGAACCTGCTGGGGCGGGGCGCCGACAGCACGCCGTATCTGATTGCCGGCTCCGGTCAGGGCGGATACGACAACATCATCATGGGCCCGACGGATCGCTTGCTCGAAGACGGCGACGTTCTGATCATCGATACCGGCACCACCTTTGATGGCTACTTTTGCGATTTCGATCGAAATTTTGCCTTTGGCCATATTGCCGACGATACCCGCCGTGCCCATGAAACGGTTTACCGCGCGACGGATGCGGGTTTTTCAGCAGCTAGGCCCGGCATTACGATGGCGGAAGTCTGGGCTGCGATGTGGGAGATCTTGGAAGCGGGGGGTGCACTGGGCAACAACGTTGGACGCATGGGGCATGGCCTTGGCATGCAACTGACCGAATGGCCATCGATCAAGCAGACCGACCACACTGTGCTCGAGCCAGGAGCAGTGATTACACTGGAACCCGGGATGTCGTTTGCACCCGGCCGTCAGCTCGTCCATGAAGAGAACATCGTGATCACAGCCGACGGCGCTGATTGGCTCACCCATCGTGCTCCCGCTGACATGCCTGTCATCACCTGATACAACCCCGACTCCCAGTCGAAAATCAACTTTGCCCAGTGTACTCATTACCGGTGCGAGTCGTGGTCTTGGCCGTGAATTTGCGCGCCAGTACGCATACGCTGGCTGGACGGTACACGCCGGTGTCCGCAATCTGCACCAACGTTCCGCCATCGAAGAACTCCAACACGAACAGATCATCTGCCACCAACTCGACGTTGCCAAGCACGACCAGATTCTTTCCGTTAACACTGAACTCGCCCAGGAACCGATAGACCTGCTCATCAACAACGCCGGTTTCTGGCTCGGAAAAGATGAGCACTACGGCCGCTGTGATGATGCACGATGGATGGAGGAGTTCCGGGTCCACATGTTCGGCACCATGGCCATGTGTGAGAGCTTTGTGCAGCAGGTGGCAGCGAGCAAGCGAAAGCTTATCGTCAATATATCCAGTGGTAACGGCAGTCTTGCCCTAGAAAACGGCATCGGTGATTATCCGTACAACACCAGTAAGGCAGGCTTGAATCTGATCACTAAAGGATTGGCAGCAGACCTTAAACAACGGGGCATCACCGTTGTCTGTTTCACCCCGGGCTTTGTTGCAACGGACATGTCGGGGCCCGATGCGGATCTCACCCCGCATGAAAGCGTGAGCGCGATGCGCGCCATCATCGATACGCTCGGTCCTGAACAGACGGGCACTTTTTTGCGCTACAACGGTGAAACGGTACCCTGGTAGGCCATGACAAACAAACGACTCTCTGTTGTCGTTACCGGTGCCAACCGCGGGATCGGGCTGGAGCTTGTGTCCCAGTATCTGACCGATGGCTGGCAGGTGCACAGCTGCTGCCGCGAACCCGAATTGGCAACGCAACTAGCAAGTCTGGCATCAAACTCAGCGCTGAGCATTCATCAACTTGACGTCGGCAATCCAGATTCAGTCGAGAACCTGGGGCTTGCACTGTCAGAACATTCGATTGATCTCTTGATCAACAATGCAGGTATTTATGGCGGTGAACGGCAATCCTTCGGTGACATCGACTATGAGCAATGGGCGCGGGTGCTTAACGTCAACACGTTGGGCCCCTACCGGGTCAGCACGGCACTGGCAGACCAAGTCGAGAACAGTGAACGGCGTCTGATAGTCAACGTCTCGAGCACTATGGGTAGTATCGAGCAATATGCATCGGGCGGCCACTATATCTACCGCAGCAGTAAAACCGCACTGAATATGGTGACCGTCAACCTGGCCCATGATCTTCGCTCCCGTGGCATTACCGTCCTGTCAGTACACCCGGGCTGGGTACGCACAGACATGGGTGGCTCAAGCGCCGATATTTCAACCCCGACGAGTGCAACCGGACTGCGTCAACTGATCGACGATGTATCGATCGTGGACAGCGGCCGATTTTTTTCCTGGGACGGTTCACCCCTGCCCTGGTAATCCCGGCGAACGAGGCAGGCTGGGCCCCATGTCAGAATCGGTGTTGTGACCGCGCTGCAAAACAAACCCCGAACTGACATATCTGCGGCTGACCTGGCAGACACAGTTTTTCTGATCAATCCGCTTGCCGGCAATGGCCGCGGACAAGAAACCTGGTCAATGCTGCTGGCGCACTTGCCTGAGCTGGGCAACACTCGATTGATCAAGAGCCGGAATCCCGCTGAGGCCTTGCAGAAACTCAATGAAACACTGACCGAAAATGTCCGCCGTCTGGTGGTCATTGGTGGTGACGGCAGCCTGCACTTGGCTGCCAACCACGTACTGAAGAACGGATACACGAAACAGGTCGCGTTAGGGCTCATTCCGGCAGGCACTGGATCAGACTACGCCAGGATCCTGCGGTTGTCAGGAGATCCGCTACAAGCACTCCACCAGATCTGCACTGCAGTACCCAGAAAAGTCGATGTCCTTCGTATCACGGGGGGGAACGGTGAGGTGCGCTACGCAATCAATACCTTCTCTACCGGTGTGTCTGGGTGGGTCAGTCGCCGCCTGGCTGGGTTAGCAGTCAAGGGATCTGCGGTGTATCTGCGTACCACCTTAAAGGCGTTTATCAGTTTCGAAGCCGTCGACTGCCGGGTAGTTGTTGACAACACACCCTGGTTTGAGGGTCCGCTGTATCTGCTGGCCATCACCAAGGGGAGTCACTTTGGCCAGGGCATGCATATCTCACCCCGCGCCAGTCTGGACAACGGTCTATGCGAAGTTGTTGCCGTGGAACCCATGTCGCGCTGGCGACTGCCGCTGCGACTGTGCCGGCTCTACCTGGGAAACCATCTTTCCGCCAGCTACGTGCACTACCGACAGGGCCGAACGGTTGTAATTGAACCTATTACCAACAATCCCGGATTCGAGATCGATGGAGAATCAACCGACGCTGCGTCAGTCACTGTGGAGACCGTGCCCGCGGCGCTGACCATGCTGGCGTAAACTGCTCGATCACCTGGCACATAATTCAGTCAGCGGCCTGTCGACAAATCGCACAAAAGCGCCAGGCACTGCACCATCACGGTTGCCGCCAGAAACGCCGTCATACCCCCTATGTCGTGCGGCGGACTGACGGTGTTCACATCGACTGCGACCAGATTCAACCCCTGCAGTCCAGTGATCAGCTGCAGTCCTTGCTGTGCAGTCGCACCGCCGAAGGTTGGTGTACACACACCGGGTGCACAGGATGGATCGAAAAAATCCATGTCAAAACAAAGATATACAGGCTTGTCGGCCAGAATTTTGTGGACCTCGCTCAGCACCGAGCCAAACCCGCGTGCATAGAGCGCCGCGCCGTCAATCAAACGATAGCCCATCTCGCGGGTGTGCTCAAAAACACCGGGAACGGTTACGGTACCGCGAGCGCCAATGTGAAAGGACTGCCGGGTGTCGATCAACCCTTCCTCAGCAGCCCGGGTAAAGGTGGTGGCCGTGTTATAACGCTGATGTTCATATTCACCGTCGCCAGGATAAGTGTCGGTATGTGCATCGATGTGAAGCACCACCAGATCGGAATACCGGCGATGCAGGGCCCGGAGCTGCGGCAACGTGACCAGACCGTCACCACCCATGGTCACGGGCACCGCGCCTGCCGACACGACAGTGGCTACCGCCTGCTCGATACTGTCCAGTGACGGCGTTATCACACCGGGTGTACAGGCCACATCGCCGCAGTCGACCACGTTGAGTCGCTTCAGGGGATCAAAATCCCACTGTGGCGGCTGGTAGGGCCGCACCAACGCGGATTGTTCGCGGATGGCTGCTGGGCCAAGCCTTGCGCCAATGCGGGTTGGATGTATGCCACAGTCAAATGGCACACCTAACACAGCTGCCCTGCTTTCTGATGCATCGCTGGAAAACGGCACGCCCATAAAGCTGGATCGAATTTCTAATCCGCTGTTCTGTTGATGCTCTGTCGATTCCATAATTTGAGCTGAAATGATTCTGCAAAACGCCGCACTCACACCTGTACGGACAGGGATGCTATTGTAGGCAAATCAACTGCTTCGTGTCCCAGCACAACCCATCTCCTGGAGATTTTTCATGGACCGTGTTTTGCGCACCCCGGACGACCGATTTCAGAACCTTCCGGGTTATGATTTCGACCCGCACTATGTAGAAGATCTGATTGGTTACGAAGGTCTTCGCTGTCATTATATTGACCTTGGCCCCAAGGATGCGGAGCAGACCTACTTGTGTCTTCACGGCCAACCCACCTGGCTCTACCTTTACCGTCACATGATCCCGGCCTTTCTTGAAAGCGGCGCTCGAGTGGTCGCACCGGATTTCTTCGGTTTTGGACGGTCTGATAAACCTGCTGATCAGAGTGTTTACACCTTTAACTTTCACCGCAACATGCTGCTGGCTTTCCTGTCGCGTTTTGATCTGACAGAACTGACTCTGGTCTGCCAGGACTGGGGCGGCATACTCGGGCTGACTTTGCCTATGGAAGCGCCCCATCGATTTTCCCGCCTGCTGGTCATGAACACAGCTCTAGGTACAGGGGATGCGCCGTTGGGCGACGGGTTTCTGGCCTGGCGCCAGTGGTGCCGCGACAACCCTGATCTGTCTGCAGGCAGGCTGCTCTCCAGAGCCTGTCCACATCTGCAAGCCGATGAGGTCGCGGCCTACGATGCGCCGTTTCCCGATAGTGAATACAAAGCAGGGGTACGCGCTTTCCCCGAACTGCTGCCGGAACAGCCGGACGACGAAGGCGCTGAACTCTCCCGCCGGGCAAGATCCTGGTTGGAAGACGAATGGCCGGGCGAGACATTCATGGCCATCGGCATGCGCGACCCGGTACTGACACCGAAGACTATGCACTACCTGCGGAAAAACATCCGCAACTGCCCGGACCCTTATGAAGTCGCTGAGGGTGGCCACTTTCTGCAGGAGTGGGGTGTGGATGTTGCAACCCGAGCGATTGCTGCTTGGTCGGCTGAAGCCTAAACCCGGCGCGAAAATCAAACCCTGTTAAAGCCGGCTAGAATGACTGGACAGAACGTTCTTGTCATCGTTTCTGATGAGCATACACGTGAGGCGCTGGGCTGTTACGGCGCCGATCACATGCATACCCCCAACATTGATGGCCTTGCCCGCCGCGGCACACGCTTCAGTCACGCCTACACGCCGTCTCCCATCTGTGTCCCGGCCAGAGCATGCATCGCAACGGGTACCTACGTTCACCAGAACCGTTGCTGGTCTAATGCGCAGCCTTATCACGGGCAAGTTACCGGGTGGGGCCACCGCCTGATTGAAAATGGACACCGGGTGGTGTCTGTTGGAAAACTTCACCATAGAAGTAGCCGGGACGACAATGGTTTTGATACTGAAATCATGCCATTGCACGTCAAGGACGGCATCGGCTGGGCCCGGGGCCTGCTGGGGCGTAATGGAAGCAGCTGGGATGCTGCCGCACATTTCGCTGAAGAAATTGGCCCTGGACTGTGTGACTACAATCAATATGACATGGAAATTTCAGCAGCCGCATGTCAGTGGCTTCGACACGAGGCAACGAAAGATCCAGAAAAACCATGGGTGCTGTATGCGTCCTTTGTCAGCCCACACTACCCACTGATCGTGCCTCAACGCTATTTTGATCTCTATCCGCCGTCGCAGATCGAACCACCCCGCCTGAATACCCCGACCGACCACAGCGAGCACCCTGTCCTGCAGGCGATGCGTCATTACCTCAACTATGATGACTTTTTCGATGACCAGAGCCGCCAAGTCGCCAAGGCCAGCTACCTTGGTCTGTGTTCATTTCTAGACGATCATGTGGGAGCACTCATCGACGCACTGCACGACAGCGGCCAATACGACAACACGCTCATCATTTACACCAGTGATCACGGAGAAATGGCTGGCAATCACGGGCTGTGGACCAAGTGTGTGATGTACGAGGAATCGGCCGGGATACCGCTGATCCTGTCCGGGCCCAGTGTACCTAAAGGTGAGGTACGCTCAACCCAGGCCTCACTGGTTGATCTTCATCCTACCATCCTCCAAGCCACGGGGCTTGGGCTGTCCCGTGATGACCTTGATCTACCGGGATGCTCACTGCTCGACCTGATAGATGGCGAGACTCCTAACCGACTGGTGCTGTCAGAGTATCACGATGGCGGTTCGATTACGGGCATGTTCATGATTCGCCGAGAACAGTTTAAATATGTTTGCTACCCGGGATATCCACCCCAGCTGTTTGACCTTGAAAAGGACCCGTATGAAAGCACTGATCTCGCTCCAGAAGCTGCCTACCAGCAGGAAGTCCAGGCGTGTCACCGGGCTCTGTGCACACTGGTTGACCCCGAACGTGCGAATGAACTCGCGTTCTCCGACCAGAGCGCCAGAATCAGCGAACTCGGTGGCCGAAAAGCAATCGAGTCGATGGAGAATTTCGACCAGAGTCCTGTCCCGCATTGATCTCCGCTATCTTTGGGCATTGACCAGAAGTCGGTCGGACCCCATTGCCTAACAACGACAACACGATCAATCCGATAACAAAGGGTGACTAGCGGGGTGTAGCCGCGGGCAGGCCACCATCTACAGGTAGCGTTACACCAGTGGTCGGAGTAGCGCGCGTCAGAAAAAAGAGTACGGCGCTGCCGACGTGCTCCGCGGTAATTTGGGCCTTTAGGAGATTTCGATCACGGTAATACGCTTCGAGTCCCGCTGGGTCGAGTCCCCGTGATCGCATGCGGTCCGGCCCAACCTCCGCCCATAGCCCGGAGGATCGTTCCCCATGTGAAAAAACCGCATCAGGTGCGACCATGTTCACGCGTATGTCATGACTTGCGAACTCCTGACTGGCGACCCGAGCGAGTTGGTGGGCGGCTGCCTTAGTGGCGCTGTAAGCGCCAAAATCAGCCCCAGGTGCAAACACGTTTTTTGTCGATATCAGAACGATGTCTCCCCCGGTTCCCTGAAGATTCATGTTTTTCGCCGCCTCTCGCAAGAGAAGCAGGGTACCGTCTGTATTAACACGCTCTAGGTCTCGAAACTTCTCGAAATCAATCGTCTCCAGTGGGGAAACGTGAGCCAATCCTGCGTTGATCACTACGATATCCACCCCTCCCCATGCTCGATTCACTTGTTCGAATCCGGCGACAACTGAACCGGGGTCAGCCACGTCGAGCCCAAGCGAAAGAACCCGGTCGGGGAACTGCTGACTGAGGGATTCTGCGAGTTGGTCAAGTGAATCACCAGGCAAGTCCGTGACCGCCACATGTGCACCCTCCGAAAGGAGTCGGGCAGAAATGCCTGAACCGATCGCGCCTGCCGCACCCGTCACCAGTGTGATCCTGCCGGTAAGTGCCGGCCTGTTGTCGCGGGCAAGTTTCGCGTGTTGCAGTGACCGGTATTCCATATCGAACAGGTGCTCCTCTGCGGGGGCCTGATAGCGGGAGCCCATGGCAGCGATCAGAGCCTTGGTGGCCAGCGTCTGGGCCATGATATCGCGGACGATTACGGCCGGACCGGCGTCTTCACCTGCGCAGAGCACACCCATCCCAGGAAAAAGCACGATGCTCGGATAGGGTCCGAATGGTGTCACTCCGTCAGGCATGCGATGAGCATGGCGCTCTAAGTAGGTCTGGTAGTCTTCGGCGTACCGCTTAAGTGAGGTGTCGATCTGATTCACGAGCAATGTCTCGTCGTCATAAGCTGGTTCGTCCACCCATGCGGGTAGAATCTTCGTCCGAATCAGGTGATCACTCGTAAGCGGTGGCGAGAGCGCGAGGCTGCGAGCTCCCTCGGTATCGAGAAAAGCCAGAATGTCCGGGGTCAGCAGCGGGCGCAGTACCATTCGTCGGTACGGGCGGTCCGGGTCACCGGTCGTGCGAGCGAGTCGCCCACGGATCAAAGGAGCAACTGTAGACAAGCGCTGGTAGGCCACCTCCATGGAAGTCTGTCGTACGCGCGGCAGGCTCAGAGTGGCGGATTTGTTCAGGTAAGTCTCGGCGCGGGAAACGAGATCAATCATGCGTTCGTAGCTCTCGCGTGGAGACTCTCCGCAGACGATGATACCGTGATGCATCCACACCATCGCCTGCGCCTCCGGTGCAGCAGCGATCGCAGAGGCAACCTGCTTGGCCAGTTGAAATCCCGGTCGAATATACGGCAGGACGATAATATCGTTCCCTAGAGCCGCGCGGACGTGCTGCTCTCCCTGGGGCTGGTTCGTGAGTGCAAGAATCGCATCAGCGTGAGTGTGGTCAACGACGCGGGCAGGAAGGAATGCGTGGACAGGTGTCTCAATCGATGGAGTCGGTGCACGGTGATCGAACAGGTGCGTGCGAAGTTCGCTCACCATCTCCTCATCGGAAAGATTGTCAATCCCGCAAAGACGCTTTAAGTAGGACAGGTCAACAGCTACGTAGTCTTCGGGCGTCATGGATGCCAAGTCGTGTCCTGACGCTTTTATGAATAGAGCGGGTACATTCTCACCAAAGACGTTCTGGACGTTCCCCTTAATAGATGTATTCCCACCACCATGAAGCACGAGAGAGGGCTCTGCACCAATCAGTCGGCTGGTGTACACGCGTAGCGCAAATTCTTCGCCACGAATTGCTCCGTATCGCTCGACGAATTCGGTCGCGTCGGTATCGGACCAACGATTTTTCACAGTCACTCCATTCCCGCGTCGGCAGCAACCATACCGACACTGATCGTGGGTGAGGTGGTACAGATAGCTTTAAAGACCGAAAGAGTCACGATGCTCACGTGGTGTTTCGCTTCAACTCTCGGCCGATTGTTTGTTATTCTCTTTGAGCGTCAGATAGAGGTCGTAAGCGTCCGTTGGAGAGAGATTCTCGTGGACGACAGCCCGAACGGCCTGGATCATCGCAGCAGGCGCTTCTGACTGAAAGATGTTCCGACCCATATCGACGCCGGCTGCGCCTTGTTGTACTGCATTGTGGGCGAGTTGCAACGCGTCGGGCTCGGGGAGTTTCTTGCCGCCGGCGATGACGATCGGCACTGGACATGACGCGGTAACTGTATCGAAGTCCTCTTCAACATAATACGTTTTGACATACGTTGCACCGAGTTCCGCACACATTCTAGTTGCCAGGCGCATGTACTGGGCGTCCCGGACCATCTCCTTGCCGACTGCAGTCACAGCGAGAGTCGCAATTCCATGACGATTTCCCATATCGACAAGCCGCGTCATGTTGTGGACCGAGCGGGTCTCATGCTCACCGCCTATAAAAACTTGAACTGCCATGGCTGCCACATTAAGTCGGATTGCTTCATCAATGCTGACAGCTATCTCCTCGTCCGAGAGCTCTTTCAAAATGCTCGGCCCACCACTGGCACGCAACACGATACCTCTGGTGTAGGTCGGAGGGATCGTTGTGCGCAGAATTCCGCGGGTCAACATCAACGTGTCGGCGTATTCGATCAGAGGAACAATATTGAGGTCTATCCGCTCCAGACCGCTGGTCGGGCCGAGAAAGTACCCGTGATCGAAGGCCAACATGACGGTACGACCAGAGGTCGGATTAAAAATCTGGGACAGGCGATTTTTCATCCCCCAGTCAAGATTGTTCGACCCTTTAAGGAAAAAGGGCACATTTTGCATCGGAACGCTGGTAGCGTAATTCTTCGCTTCAGTGGTGTCAGCGTCAGCCATGGGTCTTGATCTCCATCGATTTATTCGATCTACTGCAGCAGTACTATCAGCGTACTTCCAGTATAACTCGGGGGCCTAGCCACTTGAACTTCCGCCCGCTCATCAAACTGATTGTCTTGTCGCAACGTTATCCAGCGGATAAATCGGTCGCCGCACGTTGTCAAAGGTGATCTCCGAATAATCCGAAGTACACACGCCGAGCCCGGCGCATTCCACGACCTCGCGCACCAGATCACGGAAACCGACGCGGTAGTGAATGCGGCTCTTCAGCATCAGGAAGCGCTGCTCGGTGGGTTCGATGCCGACCGCGCGGAAACATCCGGGGTCGACCGGTTCAAAATGGCGGGAAATAACCATGATGTCCACCGCACCCACAGACAGCACGCCAGTTGTACCCATATCGGTGATCAGGCCTCTGCCCATCGCGATGGTGGTCGGAAAGCGACCTTCGCTGATCAGCTTGACTCGCCCGGTCAGTTCAAGGGGATGACTGTGGCGCTGCAGAACCGGCATAGCGAGCTTACCGCCCAGTGACAAGCGGACCTCATTCCCCACGCCCGCAGCCTGCATTACACTGACGGCATCAGGATCGAAAATGCCGCAGAAAGCCACGTCCTCCAGACCTTGCGCCAGCACCTCGGCCAGCACATTGGTGGTATCCATCGTACCGCCAGACGCGGTGTTGTCATAGTGATCCAGAATCAGTACCGGTCCGTTGTCGCTGGGTTCTGCTCCCACGGTTCGGGCCCTGGCAACGGACTGTTCCAGCGGCTCGAGCTGATAGACAAAATTTTGACGTTGCGCCCAGGCCTGATCAAGCAGTTCATCACGCAGGCACCCAGCCAACTCGGGGTCATTGTCTGTTGCGACCACCACTGACAGACCCGCTTGCGCGATATCTGCATGTGGAAAACCAGTGAACACACTGACAGCCAGGGCACCATCACGCTCCATTTCCTGGGCCCGCGCCTGCAGCGCCCGATTTGGCTGATCATCCGTACCCTGGCGCATGATGTGCGGGAGCATTGGATTGTTGCCCCATGCCATGGTGGGTTTAATGCCGTTGACGATGTGATCCAGCAATAATTTTCCGGCTAACTCGGCAGTTTCATACATATCGATATGGGGGTAAGTGTGGTAACCCGCGACGATGGTCGAAAGACCGACGATGTCATCGTAGAGATTTGCGTGCATGTCCAGCGCGACCGCAATCGGTACATCCGGATTGACAGCCCTTAACCGACGCAACAGTTCACCTTCACCGTCTTCGTGTGAACGGGTCACCATGGCACCGTGAAGATCCAGGAAAAGCGCATCGCATCCTTGTGCTGCTGCGTGTACGATTTTTTCAGCGATATATTCGTAAGCCTCATCTTCCACAGGGCCGGATGGTGCTGCACCCGCCACCACCGGTATGGTGATTTGAGCATCTGCAGCTTCAGCAACCGTTAGATATCCACCCATGCAACTGGCCGTGCCCCGAAACATCTCCTGCGCAGCATCACCGGCGATGGGTACACCGCTGCCAGCGGGTGAAAACCGGGCAAGATCACTGACCACCGGAGAAAAGGTGTTGGTTTCATGGCTCATCTGCGCAATGACGATATGCATTCTGTACGCTCCAAAAAGGTTATAGCGATCAGACCAGTATAAACGGCATCACTCACTCAATCGGGTCAGCGCATAAAGCTGATCTCTACCAGAAAGCATTCACCACGACCTAACGGTAGGTGTGCTTCGGGGTTTGACCCTCTCTCCTGCCAGGTGCCAGAATGCTTCTTTCCACAACCAGTTTTATAAGGCCGGGATACTTAAGGTCCGCTCTGTCCAAGAGGTAAACCATGCTAGATGATCTGGGCAGCCCAGTTGAGCGACAGATGCAAACATGGCTAAGCACCTTCGATGCTGACACCATCAGCGTTGCAGGTATCCTGTGTGACCAGCACGCCGAAGACCCGCAAAAGACAGCCCTGCTTTACGAAGACGCACTGGGCAACAGTGCCCGTTATACATTTGCACAGCTACGCGACCTGTCGTCCCGGTTGGCCGGTGTCCTCAAAGCGCTGGGGGTGACCAAGGGGGACCGCGTCGCGACATTACTGCCCAAATCACCCGAACTACTGGTCACCACGTTGGGGCTGTGGCGTCTCGGTGCAGCGCATGTCCCCTTGTTCACGGCCTTTGGCCCGCAAGCCATTTCATCGCGGGTCGAAAACAGTCAAGCGCGTGTATTGGTGACCGATGTCGCCAATCGACACAAGGTCTCATACGCAAACGCTGGACCCGGGTCTCCACAAGTCGTCACCGTCACCGATGACAGCAGCGGCACGCATGATGGCGATGTGGCGTACCGGGACGCACTGGCTCAGGCAGATCCAGTAACGGATCCGGTTTTAACCTGTGGCGACGATCTGTTTATTCTGATTTATACATCCGGCACCACCGGCAGCCCCAAAGGGGTGGAGATTCCGGTCAAAGCACTGGCTTCTTTTGTAGCCTACATGCGTTTCGGCCTGGATGTGCGCGATGACGATGTGTACTGGAACATGGCCGACCCTGGTTGGGCCTACGGTCTGTTTTACGCACTCGTTGGGCCCCTGCTATTGGGCAACACCACATTGTTCTTTAATGCACCGTTTGACGTCAGCGCAACCTATAGAATTCTTGAGACTTATGGTGTGACCAATGTGACCACTGCACCCACTGTTTTCCGGATGATGCGAGCAGCGGAAGATCAGGTCATACCATCAGACACCTCTTCGCTGCGGTTGGCATCTTGTGCCGGAGAACCGCTCAATCCCGATGTTGTCAGCTGGGGCCGTGACCAACTCGGTGTACCCATTCACGACCACTATGGCCAGACCGAGGGCGGTATGATGGTCTGCAATCATCATCTCCCAGAACTACAGCGACCCATCCGCGCCGGTTCAATGGGGCACACGATGCCGGGATTCAGGATCGTCATTCTGGATCCTGATGGCAAGGAGTTAGCGGCCGGCCAGGAGGGCCAACTGGCCGTAGACACATACGCCTCCCCGTTGTTCTGGTACCGTGGCTACTTCAACGATCCTGAGCGCACCGCCGAGCGCTTTACCGGCAATGGCCGATACTACCTGACAGGTGACTCAGCGAGTCGGGACGCGGACGACTATGTGTCTTTCAGTGGCCGGGCCGATGACATCATCACCAGTGCCGGTTACCGGATCGGTCCGTTCGAACCTGAAAGCGCACTACTCACGCATGAGGCCGTGGCTGAAGCCGCGGTGGTCGGTATTGCCGATGAACTTCGGGGCGAAATCGTCAAGGCGTTTGTGGTTCTTAAAGCAGGATACGACCCCTCATCTGAACTGGCCGAAACATTGCGTACATTCGTACAGTCCACACTGTCAGCACACGCGTACCCGAGACAGATTGAATTCATCAGCGATCTGCCCAAGACACCCAGCGGCAAAATCCAACGCTTTTTGCTGCGCGGATAACACGATACATAGTCATAACCGAGGTCGATATGTCCCAGGATAGAAAGCAGGCGACCCGGCAACGCTGGCTGGAGTTGCTCCAATCCCACCGTGCCGATTTCGATGCAGCGGGTTCGGAACAATTCTGGTCGCCTGCCCGTGACTGCGCCTCACGCGATGAACTTCGCGCCCTGCAGAACGAGAAGCTGAAGGTGCTGACACCATTTCTTTATGAAAACAGCGATTTCTACCGCCACCGGTTCGATTCACTGCGGCTGACTCCGGCTGACATTCAAACCGTCGACGATCTTCTGAAATGGCCGCCCGTCGACAAAAAGGAGATGGTCGAAGACCTGATGGCCAATCCGCCCTGGGGCACCTACACCACCCATAACGATGCACTCTGGAACGAACGGGGCTGGAGCCTGTTTACAACCTCGGGAACCACCGGGCTACCACGGGTTTTCGCTATTCCAAGTTCGACCTGGAACAGTGGTGCTGGGCCAACGCCCGGGCACTGTGGTCGCTCGGTGCCAGGCGCGGTGACAGTGTTTTTCTGGTAGTTGGATTTGGACCACATGTCTGGGCCTGGGGTGTGCATCAGGCGCTCGCGTACATGGGGATACCGTGTATTCCCGGCGGTGGCATGACGGCGGAGATGCGCTGCAACATCATCGAGCGATACAAGCCGACGATCCTCGCGACACTGCCGTCACAGCTATTGCGCCTCGGCCGGGTAATGCAGGGCCTAGGGCTAGATCCCGCCAGATCTTCGATCAAGACCTTGTTCACGGGAGGTGAACCCGCGGCCGGGATATCCACTACGCGTGCCCGGCTCGAAGACCTGTGGGGTGCCCGGCTGGTCGAATTTTATGGCTGTACCGAGGCCTCCCCACATTCCGGCGGCTATTCCTGCCCGGCTTCCAGCTTACCCGGCCAACAGGTACATACCCACCTGATGGAAGATTTTCAGATCTGGGAACTGGTCGACCCTGACACGCTGAAACCGGTTGCCGAAGGTGAGTGCGGCATCACCATCTGCACCAATATGAACTCCGAGAGTTCCTCACAGTTGCGTTTTATTGTTGGCGACTACACGACCTTCAATTCGTCTCCCTGTGACTGCGGGCGCACCCATGTACGCGCGATGGGTGGATTTTCCGGTCGTGCCGATGACTTGATTAATCTGCGCGGATTAAAGTTCTATCCGTCGGTCATCGAAGAAGCCGTGCGCGCTGTCGCCGGCGTGGGTGATGAATATGACGCCACAATCGAGACCAACAAAGCTGGCATCGATGTGATGACCGTGCGTGTTGAACACGCCGATTTTGAGTCGTCTGAAACGGTCGCCAGGGCTGTTGCGTACGAGGTTCGAACCCGGATCGAGGTCCGCTGCGAGGTGGAGATCATCGCACCGGATACCCTGCCCAAAACAGAATTCAAGGCCAAGCGCATATTCGATAATCGGAACAAACGTTAAACCGGAAAAACGATATGACAGTGGCTCATGCCCCGCCTTTTCGCGCCGAACATGTGGGCAGTTTGCTCCGTCCCAGTGAGCTGACCCAGGCCTTTCGGGCGTTTAATGCGGGAACGATCTCAGCGGACGCATTCAGGGCGGTCCAGGACAAGGTTATCGGCGACGCCGTCACGACACAGGAGTCACTGGGTCTGAAGCTGGTGACGGACGGCGAGTTCCGCCGGGCGTCTTACTGGGGGCACTGGGTCGACGCCGTCGAAGGACTGGGTGTCGCACCAGCGCTTTTCGCGTTCCATGACGAGAGCGGCGCAGAACAGGAATTCATAGCTGCCACCTGTACCGGAAAGCTGAAAAAATCCGCTTCCATCTCAACCGACGAATTTGCGTTTCTTCAGTCGGTGGCATCGGTGACGCCGAAAATTACGATGCCGTCACCGTCAACCCTGCACTTCTGGCGACTGAACGAAACCATCGCGGGCTCGGGATACCCATCGGAGCAGCATTATCTGGCCGATTTAACAGCGATTTACCGCCAGGAAATAGCCGACCTGTATGACCTAGGGTGCCGTTATATTCAGTTGGACGAAGTGCCACTGATCATGCTGGCCAATCCCGCCATCCGCAAGCGCGTGGTGTCACTGGGCGGCGACCCCGAGCGACTCACAGCACTGTACATCGAGGCACTGAACGCGGCTGTGCAGGACCGCCCGACTGACATGACCGCGGCACTGCATATCTGCCGGGGTAACTTCAAGGGTAAATGGCTCACTGAAGGGGGCTACGACGACATTGCGGAATCCGTATTCGGCCAGGCAGAAGTCGACGCGTTCTTCCTTGAATTTGACACCGACCGTGCCGGCAGTTTCGAGCCGCTCAGACACGTACCGCTCAATAAAAAGGTGGTCCTGGGACTGGTCAGTTCCAAAACGCCTCACGTTGAAGATCCGAAGCAACTCAAAGTGCGTATTCTCGAAGCCGCTGAGTACCTGCCACTTGAGTCGCTGTCGATCAGCCCGCAGTGCGGATTCGCCAGCACAGTCGCGGGAAACCCGATCACCGAACGGAACCAGATCGACAAACTCTCGGCACTGGTCGGGCTGGCCGAAGAGATCTGGGGCAAGGACTGAATCCGAATACCCTACATTTCGGGGCTCGCCAGGTACTAGCTGGTGTCAGTTGCGCACTGCTTCCAGTGCCGCGGCCGTTGCGCTGGTCAGGATCCTGATGTCGCTGCCAACAGTCACCAGATCAAACCCCATCGATATCATCTCCCTGGCATAGGCCGGCGAGAGACAGTGGATTCCTGCCCGTATACCAGCCGCTTTGGCAGTCTCAAGAATCCGTTTGATCGCAGACACGACCTCCGGCTCGTCAGGGTCAAGTTTTGGGGTGTATCCCATCGACAAGCTGAGGTCGCTTGGCCCGATGTAGACCCCTGTCAGCCCCGAGGTGGCCACAATGCCATCCAACTCGTCAAGCGCCCGTCTAGTTTCGACCATGGCCAGCGTCACGATCTCCCCATTGGCAGCCTGGGCATAATCTGGACCATGCGCCATGATGGCTCGGGTCGGCCCAAAACTCCTTTCACCAGCCGGTGCGTAAAGCGCGTAACGCACAAGGCGTGCTGCATCTTCAGCTGAATTGATCATCGGGCAGATCAATCCTACCGCACCCGCATCGAGTAGCTTACCGACGATTCCCGGCTCCAACCAGGGCACCCGCACGAGGGGCGCCGATTGTCCAATCGATATGATCTGCAGCAGATTAAGCGCTGACTGATAATCATTGAGTCCATGCTGAAGATCGACCGTCAGCGAGTCGAAACCCGCTCTGGCGTTGATCTCGGCAGTCACCGTGCTGGGGATGGAAAGCCAGCCGTTGACGACAGGCCTGTTTTCAGCCCAGATTTCACGAATTCTATTTTTCAAATCACGCTCCCGCCATGATCCAGGCACCAGCCAGAGCCCGCGTGCCGATTAGCGCTGACGACCCGATTAACCTGACCACAGGCCTTCCCGGGTAAGATCATCCATGGTTGCACGGATACTTTCGTGCAGAACTTCGACCATGGTATCGATCTGGCGTCGCGTCAACACCAACGGTGGCGACATGACATTGAGATGAGCGATGGGCCGCACGATCACACCACGCTCCTGGCAGTGATCGGCAATCCGTTTTCCGATATTGGCGTCATCTGGCAGCAATTCCCTGGTTTCCTGATTCGCGACGTTCTCAATACACATCATGAAGTGGCTGCCCCGCACATCACCCACGATGGGATATTCCCGCAAGGTATTGAGTTGTTCCTCAAAATAAGGCCCGACTTCGCGAACATAGCCACATATGTCGTCGCGTTCCATGATCTCAATATTCTTAAGGCCAGCCGCGCAACTGACCGCATGTCCAGAATAGGTAAAGCCATGGGTAAACAACGCACCCTCAGCCTGCGGCACGCTGATCACATCATAGATCTTTTTTGAAAGTATCGTCGCTGACAGTGGCACGTAGCCTGAAGAAATACCTTTGGCACAGGTGATAATGTCGGGGACAAAATCAAATACTGTTTCAGAAGAAAAAAACTGTCCCAACCGACCAAAACCGGTAACCACTTCGTCGGAGATATACAGCACTTCGTAGCGGTCACAGACCTCACGCGTTCGCCGGTGGTATCCCGGTGGCGGTACGATGACGCCGCCGGCGCCCATGATGGGTTCGGCGATAAAGCAGGCCACATTTTCAGGACCGAGTTCCAGAATTTTGTTTTCAAGATCTGCCACTTTCTCATCACAAAACGCTTCCATCGACATTCCATCTGGTCTTCGATAAGGATTGGGCGCTGGAATGTGATGGACCAGATCGGGGACAAGGTCAAACCCCTGATGATCGAATGCCACGCCCGTCATGGACATGGCGAGGTACGTGCTGCCGTGGTAGCCGTCTATTCTGGAAATGATTTTTTTCTTGTTCTTCTTGCCTAAGCGGTTGAAGTAAAAATGGATAATCCGGATCGCCGTGTCGTTTGACATTGATCCACCCGTACCAAAAAACACATGATCAAGCTGTCCTGGCGTCAGTTTGGCCAGCTTGGCTGCCAATTCTGCGGCGGGCGGCGTCGTCAGGTGACCAAATACTGAGTAATAGTGAATCTGCCTGACCTGATCGGCGATTGCCTCGGCCATCTCTTCATTGGCATAACCAATGTTGTTACACCACAAACCGCCTATGCCGTCGATATATCGTTTACCGTCTGAGTCAATTACATAAGCGCCTTCAGAGTTGGCCATCACCATCGATCCTTCTTCCTTGAAGGTCGAAAAATCAGTCCAGGGATGAATGTAGTGATCGCGATCTTTTTGCCACAGACTCTCGGTATCGTATTTAGGCTGTGTCGTCATTGGATTTTCTCCGAATAGCGTTATAGATTTTATCGTTGGGTTTTTGGGGATCCCTGCTCCTAAAACCGCAAAGCTCATTAACCACGTTTACACCGAATTCGTCAACACAATTGCACAGACAATTATGTGCTCTCATGAAAAGGCGATGCCGTCGACGAGTGAATCAGTCAGCTTCGAAATAAAACGCATACACCTATCTAACTGTTTTTCCGAAACATACTCATCGGCTCTGTGCGCCTGCTGGATACTGCCCGGACCGCAGACCACCGCAGGTATGCCGAGCTCACTGGTAAAAAGACCCGCCTCGGAACCGAAGCTGATTTTCTGCGTACCCTCGGTATCGCTCAACAACGACTGAACCAGGCTCACCACCGCTGCATCCGTTTGGGTTGACAAGCCCGGGTAGCGGGTCAAAACCTCAAACTCGACACCTGCTTCAGGATCAACGGCCTGCATAGGCGGCTCCAGCACCGTTGCGATGTGACCACGGATATCAGCGACAAGACTTTCGGTGTCCTGCTCCGGGAGATGACGAATTTCAAACTCCAGTACACATTTTTCTGGCACGATATTAAGGGCTGTTCCACCGTGTATCGTACCCACATGTAAAGTGGTGTTCGGTACGGTGTAAGCATCATCAAACGGCCCGTGTACACGAATGTTCTGCTGTAGATGCCGTATATAGCAGACCAGCTCGGATGCAGTGTCTACCGCATTAACGCCCGAGGTCGGGTAAGCGGAATGACTGCTGCGGCCGCGCACCGTGACCCTGAATGCCTGTTTCCCCTTGTGCCCCCGAACCACCTGCATTCCGGTCGGTTCGCCAATCACACCCATCATCGGCCGTGCCGGCAGGGTCGCCATCAGCTCGATCAGACGCCGTACGCCGAGGCAACCGATCTCTTCATCGTAAGACAAGGCAATGTGAGCTGGTGTCCTGAGTGGACGACGCGTCATCTGCGGTACCTGGGCCAGAACACAGGCAATAAACCCTTTCATGTCAGCGCTGCCACGAGCATAAAAACATCCGTCCCGACTGACCAGTGAAAACGGATCCGTGTGCCAGTCCTGCCCATCGACAGGTACAACGTCGGTGTGACCAGAAAGCATGACGCCCGGCGAATCGGTTGTGCCAATCGTTGCGTAGAGATTCGCCTTACAGCGCGTCTCGTCAAAAATCAGCTCACTGTCGACGCCGTGACCGCGGAGATAATGCTGAACATAGTCGATCAGATCAAGGTTGGAGCGGCGGCTGGTGGTATCAAATGCAACCAGATCCGTCAACAACCTCAGCAGATCATCCGACACCATCAGGTTTGACTCGCTCAGAAGGTAACAAAGCCCGGTACCGGCGGGTAACATAAATCAAAGGGTCACCCTGCTCGTTAAGCCTGACATTCTGGATCCTGCCGATCAGAACGTAGTGGGTCCCGTACAACATTTCCCCTGCGATCAGGCAATCCAGGTTTACCAAGGCTTCTGCGAAAGCCGGTGCCCCGGTCGCCATACGGTCCCAGTTACCCGACACAAAAAGATCAACATTGGCATCCAGGTAGTCACCCGCAAACGCTGTAGACACGTAGTCCTGATCATCGCGTAGAACGTTGACACACATAGTGCCGTTGGTCCGGACAACCTCACTGACCGGGGAGGTTTTATTCAGGCAGACCAAAACAGAAGGGGGATCATCCGAGACTGAACACATACTGCTCACGGTCATCCCGGCACAGCCGGATGCACCATCGGTAGTAACGACCGACACCGCAGATGCCACACAGCTCATTGCCTCGCGAAACAGATCGCTACTGACCATATCTACAGTCATCTTCGGTGAGGAGTTTGCTGACCGGTTCAGTATCATTCATCGCCCGGCACCCCATAGGTGGGTGCTGCGCCGGGATTGAGGGCTCGGGTCAGGTAGACCATCATCTCGGGTTCGTATCGTTCCCAGCACCGGCGCAGTTCTTTCACGGGTTGTTCGGCCCAGTCCACACGCAGATCGACCAATGGCCAAGGCTGCTCGTGGGCGACCAGCAAGGCCGCCGAATGAGTTGGGCCCTTCTCACCACCGGCTGCAACGCCGGCTTCCAGTGCCTGCAACAAACGTTCGGCAAGGTGTACCCCTATCGATTTCTCAAACATAGCGCACATTGCCTGCGCCACCCCGACATCGGACAGCAGGTTACCAGCACCAACACAGTGCTGCCCTTCGCTCACGGCGTGGATGGCCAGGACTTCTTGTCCACTGAAGTGAGCAGTACGACCCGATAGATCTACGACCGCTACCTGACGATACTCGGCGTAAGGACGCTGGTCCATTACCGAATTCAGTGCATCCGATGCACTCTGCCCGCCCGCCATCAGATCAAGCACCTCATTGCCGATTGTCGGGTCGGTAATATTCTGGGTGGACACAGCACCTGCACCCGCCCGTACCCAGGGGCAGCGACTGCCGACACAGATACTCGAGGTCGTGATCGCAATGCCGCTCATTCCACTCTCATCGCACATACCCGTGATTGAAAAAGTCATGGCTTGTCCCGGTAGTATTCAGACCATCGAAAATCAGCTGACGTTACTATCGGGTATTACCGCAGTCACTTCGATCTCCACCGACCACTCAGGCCGGGCCAGTGCCGAGACAACCAGCCCAGTTGAACACGGGTGTACACCCTTGAACCATTTGCCCATCTCCTGATAAACGGATTCTCGATACCGGATATCGGTCAGGTAGACCACCACACGGCACACCTGTTCAAGACAGCTGCCCGCTTCCCCAAGCAATAGGGAAACGTTTTCCATTGCTTTTCTGGTCTGGGCACCGGCGTCATCGGTGAAAAGCGACTCACGAGTCTCGAGATCCTGGGCCACCTGTCCCCGCAGAAAGACCGTAGTTCCTTTCGCGACGACTGCCTGGCACAGATCATTGTCCAGGCTCTGTTCGGGATAGGTGTCTCGGGTATTGAACTTGCGCAGGCGTGTGTGAGTCATCATCGGTTCTCCGTTTATTCAGGCCGCTGATTTGCCGGCGGGCCTGGCACCAAACAGCTGTTTGGCGCTGGTGTCCCCGGCCGTCTGATCGATACGCTCTAATAATTCTTCCGACAGACCAGCTGCCCGGTGGGCAAAGCCCAGTGATTCGCCCCAGTCAAAATTTCTGTACACCGCTGCCAGATGTGCAAATGGTGGTGACTGCGCAAAGAGCTGGAAAGTCAATCGATGGCCTGCATAGTCCGAATTCAGCAGATCGCGGGCGAATGCCAGAAGTTTACGTCGATCCTCAGCAGTCCACTCGTCATTGATTGTATAGAATTTCTCCATCCATTTACCGGTCTCCGGATGCCTGAAGCTTGCAACATCCGGGGTCACACAGATCTGTCCACCACACAGTTCCCGCGCCAGGTGCATCATCGCCGGCAGATTCGAGCACGCATGAACCCGTCCTGTAAAAAGCAATGACTGATTGGGCATCAACAGTCCGCCAGGGCTCCTTTCAGCGGTCGCGATAGCAGCGGTCAGGTGTGCGTTGATTCCCTCGCGGTAGACCGCAAGTTGGGACAGTTTCTCCTGTACGGCTGGCTGCTTGTCCAGACCAGTCTGGCGCACGTTAAACAGTGCAGCGCCGATCATCAGATCGGCCATCTGCAGGTTGCGCTGTACAAATGCAAAGGCGCTGTAACGGTGCAAGGTTGACCGAATGAAGGTGGCCGCTTTCGTGTGACGGTAGAACAGCACATTTTCCCAGGGTATCAGGACATTATCAAATACCACCAGCGCATCGATTTCATCGAACTTGTTGGCGAGCGGATAATCCTCAGCTGATGCGCGCCCGGTAAAACCGGTACGGCAAATCATCTTGATACCTGGAGACCCGAGATCACAGATAAATCCAACTGCATAGTCAGACAATTCGCTGTCACCCCAGTTGGCGATGGTTGGCTTGGTGAACGCCTGGTTCGCATAAGGCGCCGCCGTTTCGTACTTTGCCCCGCGAACAACAATGCCCTGATCTGTCTCACGGACCACGTGCAGCAACATGTCTGGATCCTGGTCCTGAGGTGCCTTGGATCGGTCACCCTTGGGATCGGTGTTGGCCGATACATGAAAAGGATCGATCCTGATCACGCGATCAACATGATCACGAATATTTTGTGAAAACTGCGGGTCCATTTCGTTCAGCACGTCCTGCCCATCGTACAGGGACCACATCTCGCCGACGGTTTCATCACCCACACGGGTCACAATCCCACCGACATCATCCATCACTGCGTCGGTGGCCTCACGCTTCCGGTACCAGTCCTCCTGCGCGTACGGCAATTTAAGTCCCACCGAGAAGGTCTCACCTTCCTCTTCATAGGTCATCACGTGCCGCGTTGCGGCATCGTGCTGCATCTCGTAAATACGGGCCCGAATGTCGACCACGGGCTTGAACATCGGATGCGTCGGCACGTCGTCGACTTTCTCGCCATTGATCCAGACCTGACGACCATCGCGGATAGAGTCCAGGTATTCAGCAGCGGTTCTGATCATTTCAAAATTCCTGGCTGGGTTTTAGCCGATTCACTCACCTTTCGGCTTGATAGTGGAGGATCATGCGCAGTCTGCCTGTATTGTAAAATACAATTTAATAATCCATTGTATCTATTATTTTTATGCAATATACACTCAAACAGCTCCAGTATCTGATCAGTGTGTCCAAGCATGGCAACATATCGGCTGCTGCCAGAGACTTATTCATTTCCCAACCTGCCCTCTCGACCTCCATCGCACAACTCGAAAGTTCGCTTGGCCTGACGTTGCTGATTCGACATCACGCCAAGGGGGTCTCGCTGACACCGGCAGGTGCCGATTTCCTTGCCCGTGCAAGATCACTGCTCACTCATGCGCAGGAAATTGAGGAGGACGTGCGGGAACTCCGCGATTCGATCAGCGGCGACCTTGCAGTTGGGTGCTTTGTGACGCTTGCACCGTTTTTTATTCCACGGCTGATGAGCGATCTGAAAGAAAACCACCCCAAGCTGCGGATTCGCCTGATTGAGGGCACGCTGGACCGACTCCAGCAACTCCTTAAATCGGGTGACATTGAAATGGCACTGCTTTACGACCTCGAGTTGGATTCTGAACTTCGAAGTGAAGGCTTGACCGTCATAGCGCCACATGTTCTGCTGCCGTCTGGCCACCCGCTGTCCGGTGGGAAATCCGTTTCACTTAAAGCGCTGCAGGATGAATCAATGATCCTGCTGGACCTCCCGCACAGCCGTGAATATTTTCAGCGACTGTTCCAGCACCTGGGTATCAATCCGCGAATTGACCAGCGGTCTGCGTCATTCGAACTGGTCCGTGGTCTTGTTGCCCGGGGCCACGGCTACAGTGTGCTCAATCTACAGCCGGCCTCCGAACTCACTTACGATGGCGCTCGCGTCCGCTGTCTGCCGATCCGTGAAAAAGCCATGCCATTGCGGGTGGTGCTGGTCACACTGTCGAAAACCCGGCGAACCCGTCGTTCTGAAGCTTTTACGCAGACCTGTAGAGCGTTTTTCGCCCGTTTATAACCGCGAGAATCTCGTCCCAGCCTTATGTCGATGCCATCGCTGCCAGCACTTTCTGAACGGCCAGTTCACCACTCATCAGGGCGCCGTGACAGGTACAGAAATGGTTAAGCGATGTCGCTTCACCGGCAAAAAACAGGCGCTCCGCAATCGTTTCAGCGAGCACAGCACGCTGATTGAACTGTCCGGGACTGGCGCTTGAATACGCACCGCGCACAAACGGGTTTCCGCGCCATGCGGACTGTCGATCACCCTTGATGTGGCGCACTATGTCATGGCCAAAGGCACAACTCAGAGCCTCTTTGACCACAGCTGCCGAAGCCGCCGGTCCCGATCGTTCCAGCCAGTCTGCATAACGACCCGCTACGATCCCGATGACACAGTCAAATCCGTGGGGGCGTAGGTTGAGCAAAATCGGGGCATCGTGATCGACCTGGACCACCACGCGCTCGGGTACATCTGCCGGGAAAAGCCGGTGATCGAGCCAGAACCTGATATGGTTGTAGTTGCCCAAGGGCAGGGCAGCGATGGCGCTCTGCTTGCTGCCAGGCAACTCTGGCAGAAAACGAAGCGCGCCAGAGTCCAAAATACCTGTTGATACAGTGATAATGACCCGCTGGGCCTGTACATCACCGCGTGTTGTTTCCAGGCGCACATCCGCATCGCCCCAGTGAATGGTCCTGACCTCCGTATTCAACGAAACGGGTACACCAGAGCCCCAACGTTCGACCAGTTGGCCGTAACCGTCTACAACAGGCCAGTTTTCGTGGGTATCTTCATAACTAACCATGTCACCTATGGAAACCTGATCGGAATCAGACGACGTATTCAGTGCCGTGTAGTAGTCAAGTACAGATGTCCATTCGCCGTCGCGTTCTGTCACCTCAGCAACAGACTTGTCCAGACCGTCCGACCACGCCTGTGCTAGCACTGCTTCAGCGGCCTCGAATTCTTCCTCCAAAGACTCAAGCGCCGGTTCAGACACCCACTGACCGCCCCTGAAATAGCCCTCTTCCGGTCCATAACCATCACGCTTCTCATAGCGGATTGAATACTGGTCAGCAATTGGAACAAAGGGATTGATACTGGCGGAATGCATCCAGTGGCAGCCGAGATCAAATGCTGCACCATCCGGTGGATACTCGGTGTGCGCGCGCCCACCGATCCGGTGAGATGCTTCAAGCAACACGTAGGGTACACCTCGGGCGGTCAATGCTATCGCTGCCGCCAGGCCTGCTGCACCGGCACCAATGACTGCAACCTCAACCCGGTCGGTCATGAGGCGCGCACCGACCCCGCTGGCCTGCGGTTGTTCGGGACCGTCTCGGACAGTTCACGGCCATCAATCCGGCGAATGTTATGTTGACTGATCATGACGGCAATTGTCACAACCAGCACCACACCAGCACCCACGATCACGGCGATCGATGCGTTATAAGTAGATGCGATCGCACCCACAAACAATCCCCCCAGCGGCATCAGGTAGAAACTGATGATGTGAATTCCCATCACACGACCCCTTAGCGCATCGGGTACCGCTATCTGGAGCACCGTCATCGAGGTGATCAAATACACCGAACCGAAAACGCCGACAAAAAACGTACAGGCCAGTGCAGTCTCAAAAGCCAGATGTGCAGTACCGTAAGCTACCGTGAGTCCAAATCCTATCAAGGCGACCCCCCCACACAGAAGGCCTGCCAGCATGGCGACGCCAAGATGTCGGTGCTGCTGAAACGATGAGACCAGCACAGTGCCCACTGCCGAACCCAGCCCAACAGCGGACATCAGTGCACCAAACCCGATTTCCTGGGTGCCCAGGCTGTTGGCGAACACTGGCATCAACTGATTGAATGAAAACCCAAAGAACATCCAGACCCAGGTCAAGGGAATCAGCACCAAAAATGTCCGGTTAGTAAAAATAAAACGGATACCTTCGGCGAACTGTTGCCCAGTACCGCCAGTCGCTGCCGCCTGACGCTCTACCTGCATACCGACCAGTGTGAAAAACATCCCGACAAAACCGAGTGCGCCCAATGCAAATACAACGGACGTGCCTGCCGCTGCGATCAGTACCCCGGCCAATGCCGGTAGGATCATTCGGCTGCCCTGCCAAAGAATAGAATTCAAAGACACCGCACTCATCATCTGGTCCGGTGTAATCAGCTTCGCAAACAACGCCTGGCGTACAGGCCATTCAAACCCCGTCACGATACCGATCACACAACCCAGCACAAGGACATGCCAAACCTCGACGACACCAGAATAGTCGAGGAACGCCTGAACCAGCAGCAGTACTGCAGTAATCAGCGATGTGGTCATCAACAGCACTCGGCGATCGAATCGGTCGGCCAGTACGCCGCCAAACAATAAAACGACAATCGCGGGTCCAGATACGGCCGCACCCAGCACGCCAAGATCCATCGGCGATCCGCTGAGTTCAAAAATCAGCCACCCCTGTGCCATCAGCATCAACTGACTGGCACCCACGGTACCCATGGAACCAAACCAGTAACGCCGGTAACGACGGGACTTCAGCGCTGAAAACAACATTGGAATCAGATCACGCGGTCAGAGTAATCGCGGGGTGTCATTGAGTCCACGCAAGCATTGTCTTGTGGCCGGCAGTCGACCAGTCTTCAGGAATCTGGAGCGAAGACCCCGGTCCCGGCCGTTCGATATTCGTCCCGCGGCGGACTGAAGATATCCAGCACCTTTGCCCCATCTGGACCTGCTCGAAATGCATGCGGTACATCACCTGGTGTGCGCCAAAAATCGCCGATGGTTTCAGGATGTTCCACACCATCCTGAATTGGAACGCCGCTACCCGCAATGATAACGCCCCATTGTTCCGGGGGATGTGAATGCACTTCACTTTGACTGCCAGGTTCCAGCTGAACCACCGACAACATGGCCTGATCTCCCGGAAATATCCGTGTAGATACACCCTTAAGCCAGATCTCGGGCGATGCCTTGTGAGAGATCTTGAAGGTTAAAGATATTTTCTGTCAACTCATTACCTCCAGGCAGTGCGAGTTTCCCTGCCCGTTCATGAGATCGGCACAGTCGGTAAACGGCGATAGTCAGGTCACTAAATATAGTCTTTATCAACCTGGACCAGAGAATTCCCGCAACAAATGACCGGGCGTACCACAATCTGCGATCAGTCCATTCTGATCGACCACCCGTGTACCGTTCACCCACAGTCCATGCAGGCCCACAGCAGGGGTGTCGACCCGGCTGTTGCCCCCCGGAAGATCAGTCACCCGTCGCCGCGGCCCGCGACCCACCGTCGACGGATCAAAAAGCATCAGATCAGCCTGCTGGCCAGCAACGATCCGACCTCGATCAGCGATTCGACAGATATCAGCCGGTCGGCTGGTCACTGCCTGTACAGCTTGCTCCAGCGACAGATCTTCCCTGTCCCGTACCCAGTGACCCAGAAGGTGCAATCCAAATCCCGCGTCACAAAGAAACGACAGATGGGCACCCGCGTCTGACAGTGTCACGGCGGCATGGGGGTGATTGAGCAGATCTTTTACCCGATCTTCTTCAGTATTGAACAGCTTACAGTCGAACATCGCATCCATCTCATCATCGAGCGCGAAATCCAGTAACCAGTCAAAGGGATCCTTCCCGCTTGCGTTCGCGAGTTGACCGACGGTTTTCTGAACCAGGTCCTGGTGTCGCTGTTCAATCACACTGATGATCGTCAAATGATCAAACTGATGATAGGAAAAGCGGTTGGGCACGCCTTTTGTACGTGCTTCTGCCTTGATCTTGTCACGGAATGATACATCCGCCAGTATCTGCCGAAAACGTTCTTCGCCGTCAGCTTCAAGCGCAGGTCGCCAGGCCAGAAACGCTTCAAGCGGATAGGGATGCCTTATTGTGAACTCCATACCCAGTGGAAAACAGCCCACCTGGCCCCACAGTTCACGGCCACGACTGCGAGCGTTTTCTATTTCACTGAATTCCCGGAACACGCGTTCAGGATCATTGGGATCCACGAACATCGCTGCGATCATGACCGGCCTGCCATTGTTCGCAGAAATCTGTTCCAGAAATTCTATCGTTGTCGTCATCCCTTTGGTCAGCATAAAAACACCTCGACCTGCTTCCTTAAGGGCGCCAGTCAGCTCCAACATCTCGTATTCATCGGCAAGACGCGATGGCATCGGAATTCCGTTCTCACCGTTGTGCTGTTCCAGAGTCGATGTCGCAAAACCGACTGCACCGACCGACAGGGCTTCAACGAGGATCGATTTCATCTGCGCAACCTCATCGTGTGTCGCAGCTCGCGTTGATGCCTCTTCACCCAGCACCCACATCCGAAGCGATGAATGTCCGCAATAAGAGGCCACATTCGGCACCATGCCCCGCCTCTCTAGGAGATCGAGGTACTCGGGATAGGATTCAAAATTCCAGTCGACCCCTGTTCGCAATGCATCCAGCGACATACCCTCGACATGTGTCAAGTTGCGTAAAGTCAGATCTCGGTGCTCAGGTTTGCATGGCGCAATAGTGAAACCGCAGTTACCGATGAGTGCGGTGGTCACCCCAAGACCTGTTGACGGACTCGCAGAAGAATCCCAGGTCAGCTGTGCATCGTAGTGGGTATGCAAGTCAATAATACCGGGCGCCAGAGTCAATCCGTCCGCATTAACTTCCTCGACACCTCCCCCAAGCCCAGTGCCGAGCTCAGTGATTTGCCCTTCGTCTACCGCAACGTCACCCCACTGTGCTGGATTTCCTGTGCCATCGACAATCTGGGCATTACGAATGATCAGGTCGTGCATGAATATCACCTATATTATGTTTGAAGTCATCAACGGGTCTGCTTGAATCACTCTAAACAAACCCGCAAGACCTTTCAATTCATTCATCATTCAAAGTTTCCGTCCTCACGCCTAATTCTGGCGCCAGCGGGGATGCTTAGGCCTGCTTCGAGGGAAACCCGGTTAGCCTGCCTACTGCTATAAGTTGATTTTCATGTTCGGTACAAATATCGAGTTCGGTACGACCTTCTCGGAATGCCCAAAACTGTCGCCAATGGAGTTTGGTATAGGACGTGCTTGGCAGCGCATAGCCCAGCTGCTGCTCCACTTCCCGATGCAATGTAGGCAGTCTGTAGAACGGAACACCGGGAAACGTATGATGCACACAGTGATAAGTCATGTTCCAGTTGACCCATCGCATAAACCAATTAGTGCTGAAAGTTCTCGTATTCCACAGGGTGTGTGGTTGATGTGTTAGGCCGGTGTGCTCTCCGAGCCCCTGCAGCATATACGACCAGCGCATCAGAAAAAACGGACCCCACCAGAACACCAGCACCCACCACGATTGCAACACGAGGGCACTCCCAAGCGCGACGGCGTAGCCAGTCACATGCCAGCGCGCAGCCTGTTTCACGTCCTGCTGCTGTGATGGGGTCAGATACCATTCATCTGCGCTAATAAAAGCATGACACCAGATTCTTTTGAGCTTTGATCGGATCAGCGGGAAACCGCTCAAGGCCAGCAGATACTGTCCGGCACTGCGGATTTCCGGGCGCTCGAGCTCGGTGTCCTTTTGCCAGTCCTGCGTGTTGCGATGGTGTACAAAATGTGTCCAGCGATGATGGTCACTGGGATTGAAAATAACGAAACCACACAGCCTCGCCACCCAGATATTCAGCCAGCGTGACTTGAAAGCAGTCAGGTGATCACATTCGTGGGTGGGTGCATAGAGATAGTTCAGCAATATGCCTTGGAGTATAAACAGGGGCATACTCCACCAGCTGCCCCAGCTAACAGACAGTCCCCAACTCGTGGCGGCAATCGCGCCGAAGTGACCGGCAAGCTGAACCAGACCCGGCCAGTTACGCCGCGTCGACAGCTCGGCAAGTCGTTCTGTCGATATAACACCTTTGGCACCGATAAAATCCTGCATACCCTTTTCGTTCTCGTTAGTCGTCAGCGATAGACACCGTCCCACTCACCGGGATCAACATCAGCAAGGGTACCATCGGGATTCACGGCCGGCCGATTGATGGCAAATACGGTCTCTGGTCTCACCACCGAGTACTCCATGTAACCCATGCGCGCGATGGGTTGCATCGCTCCTGTATTGACCATACCGTCGTCAATGAACTGGTCATCGATGTAGATGCCGACAACATGCCCAATTACAACGAAATGACCGTTCTCGGTGCCAGGCACCACATCGGGTAACGGCACAGTTTTCCAGTGGCGGCACTCGAACGCGGCGGGACTCTCCTTAACCCGAGGCGGTTTTACAAATTTTGAAGTAGTTGGTGTCAGACCCGACAATGGAAATTCATCAGTATCAGCCGGCACCGATGCTGAAGAGATGTTCATACCCCCGCGTGTGTCCCAGGTCGCCATCGAGCAGGTGAATTCGCCGGTCTGCTCGATGTTGCGTACACTGTCCTTGAAGTCAGCAGAAGAAAACATCACATAAGGAGGCCGGTCGCTGACCGCATTGAAGAAGCTGTACGGCGCAAGATTACAGATGCCGTCTGCACTGATACTGGAGATCCACCCAATCGGTCGGGGTGCAATCAGTGCCTTGAACGGGTCGTGCTTGAGGCCGTGTTTGTTTTCAATTGAATCGTAATACATGTGTTTTATCCACGATAGTCGGGCTGTGTGCAATGGTCAGGTCTGGGTAGCTATTGCAATCTGCTGCGTCTGATGGTCCGCCCTGGGTTTAGGTTATGATCGGACGAGTATAAGCAAATCGGAGTTTCTGAATGTTCGAAAGTTTTGAGCGATCACAGATAGACAGTAACGGCTGCCGAATCAACGTCGTTCATAGTGGTTCTGGACCCGGTCTGCTGTTGCTGCACGGCTACCCACAGAATCACGTCGAATGGCACAAAGTTGCTCCACGCCTAGCAGAGAATTTTACGGTCGTTTGCCCAGACCTTAGAGGGTATGGCGACAGCGGGAAACCACCTTCGTCAAATGACGACCTCTCAACTTATTGCAAACGGACCAGCGCCCGGGATCAGATTGCAGTGATGCGGCAACTCGGTCATCCGCAGTTCCACCTGGTTGGTCACGACCGCGGTGTCCGAGTTGGACTTCGTCTGGCACTTGACCATCCAGATTCTGTGCTGAGTTTTACCAACCTGGATGTCATGCCATCGATGGAGGCCTTTGAGAACATGGATGCCTCGCTCGCCTATTCCTGGTTCCACTGGCACCTGATGCGGCAACCATCACCGCTACCTGAAATTGTATTCAGTACCAATCCTAAACTTTTTCTCGACTTCTTTCTGGAAAACTGGACATCGGTATCGGGCAGTTTTACAGATGCCGCTTATAAAGAATACCTACGCTGCTTTTCAGACCCCGATACCGTGCGTGCCATGTGCGCAGACTACCGCAGTGTAACGCTCGACATGAAACACGATAATGCGGACCGGGGAACAAAGTTATCCTGTCCGGTGCTGGTACTGTGGGGTAGCGAAATGTCGAAACGACCTGGTTGGCAAACTGGGAAGAATCTGGACATGATGGAGGCTTGGCGTGCACGGGCGCCCGACGTTCGAGGCAGCGCACTTGCTTGCGGCCATTTTATACCCGAAGAAAAACCTGATGAGTTGATTTCCGAACTGCTCAAATTTTTGTCATCAATATAAAAGGATAAACAGTAGAAATCCGCCCGATATTTCACCCTATCCTTCGACTATCGCCTCTGCCTCGATCTCAACCAGATAATCATCTATCAACTGTGAAATCTCAAACGTCGCATTTGCCGGGCACACGTCACCGAAATAACGGCCATGAACCAAAGATACCGCTTCACAATCTTCTGCGTTCTGCAAATAAACCCGCGTGCGGACGATATCAGAAAGAGACCCACCAAGAGACATGACACTAGCCTTAATCTTATCGAGTATATATACCGCCTGCCCCGGAGCGTCTCCTCGACAAACAATAACGTCCTGACCGTGGGTTGCGGTCGTGCCACTAACCAGAATCCGGTTTCCAATTCGGACTGCTCGGGAATGCCCACAGATCTTTTCCCATTTAGTGCCGCTGAACACTTGAGTGCGGTCGGTCTTTCCGGGTACAGCAATTGGCTCATAAACAGTAGGCAGCGAATCGAGATGGTGACTAAGATCACCAGTTGCAGTCAAAAAAGGAGGTTCACGATACTCATCACCACAGTCGCCCTTTAGGCGGCAAATATCAGCCATCGATTCGGCGATCAGACTCTTGTCTTCCTCATCCAAAACAAAAGAAAATATCGTAAGATTATCTTGTCGGTGCTGGCTTTCGGTCAGTCTCGCGCCGATAATTACTGCGCCTACAGCCGGTTGATCCAGAACCCAGCGAGTTGCAACATTGGCTACTGAGACATCGTGACGTTGTGCAACAGATGTTAGTGCTCGCAAGATAATTTGTAAGTTTTCCCAGCCTCCCGTCTCATCTATAAACCGCTTGTATTTCATTTTGCTCCAGTCATTCAATTCTGAATTCCCTGGTTCCGGCTTGTCTAACCATCTTTCTGTAAGAAATCCACCTGCCAAAACACCATATGCAAAAAGTTTGATGCCATTTTTCAACACCTCCGTGGTCATATCTCCCAAAGCACGTTGATCCAGCAGTGAGACCACCACCTGGTTAGAAACAACCGGGAAACCGTGACGAAGGAGTACCAATAAATGATCGGTATCAAAGTTGGTTAAACCAATATTGGCGATCCGACCACCTTCATGTGCCAGCATGAGGCCCTCCATAGCATCTAAGTATCCTGGGTGCTGGAATGTCCACCAATGAAGCTGCAGCAGGTCTACCGATTCAACACCAAGTCTATCTGCACGCTCATCAATAGCATCTCGAACTACTTTGGGTGACATTCTGCCGGGCTTTGGACACCACTTTGTATGAAACCGCGCTACGTTCAAATTGTCGCAAGTCTCTTGACGAAGTTGAAGTATTTCCCTCGCCCGGCCAGAGATTAACTCGGCGCTTCCATAGTGATCAGCCATATCAAATGTGTCGAAACCTTCCAAAGCATATTCAACAAGATTCTCAGCTGCCGCTTCGAGATCGAGATTGGACCCATCTTTTTCAAGATCTGCCACTTGCCATAGACCCGTAATAACTTGACTGATCTCGTAGTTTGGCGACAACAACAACCGTTCTGGTTTCATATGGCTTTACCCTGATCTAATCACTAATCCTATTTGGTCGAATTTGTTTCTGATGATAGCGACTAATTTGATGTCAATAACCGTACGTAACATCCTTTGCTCAGAAATTTTTGTCAGCCTTAATCACTGATCATTAAATTTCTTATCATCCGATTGATTTTACTGCCGTTGTCTGCAAACTCGTCCATCACGATATCAATATGGTTACGATTCGGAACGACAGTCGCAAAACTCTTAAGGCCAGCCGCAGACCAACTCTCGCTTATCTCTAACTGCTGGAATAAAAATTCTTCAGTCTCATTCCCACCCACAATGAATAGCAATTCTCCGGCTTCGCTCGGAACATTGTGAATGGGGCTATACATGCGAACATCGTCCTCGGAAATACATAGTATTTTATTCTTAGTACTCTGTCGGACAGGTTCTAGATCATACAATCCGCTGATCGCACAACCTGTAGAAATAACATCAGCAGGAAGACCCTTTTCCACAGGCCATAATCTATCCATTAGCAAAGTTACCAGATGACCTCCTGCCGAATTACCCGAAATCGAAATGTTAGTTGGATCAATATTCAGATCTGACTGATGCTCATATATCCATTGAACAGCTCGCTGACAAGAGTCAATAATGATCGGGAAGTTAGCTTCTGGAAGCATTGGATAGTCGATGACAATCACAACTGTTCCATCTTCACAGAACCCATCAGCAACAAAACTGAAGGCCTTTGCATCCAGTGAATGCCAGAATCCACCATGGATAAACATCTGAACACAACCATTTTGCTCAATAGTCTTATCAAGAAAAATATCTAACATCTGCTCTTGATGTGTGCTGTAGGGTACATTCAATACCGGTTCAAGTCTTGTCCGCGACCGGACACTTCTTTCAAGCCTTCTCTCAAACAATGAGTCTAAAAAAGGCACGCTGTCGAGGACAAACTGTGCCTCAAGCTGATCGCTACTGTAGTTTCGATATGCCATATATCGGACTTAACATTGCTTATTATCGATATTGAGACCAGAGAAAGAATTGGTTATCCAGAATTACAGTCTCTAACTCGAAAGGTGTTTTTTCTCGGGTAATATTCCTGATGGTCTAAAGACCAGCATAAGCACCAATACCATCCCCACAATAATTATTCGCAGGGATGCCGCTTGTGTCTGATAGTCGGGGGTTACGATAAAATTGATTAGACTATCACTTGCAGACCACAACCCCCAGATGACAATTGCGCCGACGATGGCACCTAGGTTGTTGCCTTTTCCACCAACGATCAACATCACATACACCTGAATTGTGAATATCGGCAAGAAATCTTGCGGACTGATAAATCGGACAAAATTTGCGTACATCGCACCCGCCAATCCCATGATTCCACAACCAAGAACAAAGGCTTGCAGACGAAACAAAAATACATTTTTTCCCAAAGCCTCGGCGGCGACTTCATCCTCTCTGATTGAACGAAGCACCCTGCCCCAGGGAGATTTCACGACACGCTCAAGAGCGTAGTAAATGAATACTATGGTCACGATACAGATGATGAGATAGCACAAATTGCTCATGAATGCAGAGTCTAAGAATCGAGAAAATGGCTTGGGTAGTGCATACAGCCCGTTTGGCCCGCGTGTCACCGACTCTGCATTAAGCGCCACCAACTGAATACTTATTGCTATTCCAAATGTGGAAATCGCAAGAAAATCTTCTCGCAATCTCAAAGTCACCAAACCAACCAACACTCCAGCTAGACCAGAAACCACAATCGCGCATATCCAGCCTAGAAGTATAGGCAATTCGAAACCACCGAACATGGTATCCGGGTAATCAGGACCGGTAATAATTGCACTGGTATACGCCCCAACTGCAAAGAAGCCCGCGATACCAACATTAAACATGCCGGTAAACCCATATTGGATGTTTAATCCTAGAGAACTGATGATATAAAAAGAACAAATAATGAAAAAGAAAATAAAAAATGACAGGATATCAATCATCTCTTTCTTTCTCACCTATGATTCCCTGAGGTCTCACAATTAGGACAACAATCATGATTAGAAATGATATCGCGCTACGATAAGCAGAAAGATCTGCGGCGACCGCAAAGGCTTCCGTCAAACCAATCAAGAATCCACCGAGCACCGCTCCATAGACATTCGTCACACCCCCCACGATCAACGCCGCAAACATCGGGAGTATGAGTTCGAACCCCATTTCGGGATCAAGTTGTGTGACATGAGCATGTAGCGTTCCCGCAATTGCCGACAGCGACGCACCAATTACCCAAGACCATCGAATAACAGATTTCACGTTAATGCCATTAACCATCGCCAAGATTGGATTCTCTGCAACCGCCCGCATTTTCTTGCCCATCGTGGTTATGGATAAAAACGAATGTAGGGAAACCACACAAATAGCTGTGATAACAAGAATGACAATGTCATCTGGTACTACCTTGATGTCACCAAATATCGGAATTGCTCGTGGGATGTAAAAGCTTAGGAACATCTGGTCCGCACCCGCAACCAGCGTGATGACATTTCGGATGATCAGCGATAACCCAAATGCAGCAATTATGAATGTAATTCGAGATGCTGCTCTCTCTCTGAGCACACGGAAAAGCACCGAATCGACCACGAGGACAATGACACTAGTAACCGCAATGGAAAACACTATTGAACCAAGCAAAGGCCATCCAAATGAGATGGGGCCAATAGATCCAATCCCTGCGCCCATCAACACGATAAATGCCATGGAGATGTATGCACCAATTGCAAGAATTTCACCTTGAGCAAAATTTGCAAATCGTAATACGTTGTAGGCAATGCTGAGGCCTACGGCACCAAGTGCGATGATTGAACCGCTAACAAGGCCGTCGATAAAGTACTGAATCATGATGCTCGTGCCATTGAACCGGCTCCAAAATAAATTTCGGCAACTTCGGGGTCCTCTAAAAGCTCGCGAGCATTTTTTACCAGTCGAAGACGGCCATTCGCTAAGATAGCCCCACGGTCGGAGACAGAAAGTGCAGCGCGTGCATTCTGTTCGACCATGACCACAGTTACACCACTGTCTCGAATTTGGACGACATGCTGGAAGACCTGATTTCTAAGAACGGGAGACAATCCTGCCGAAGGTTCATCAATAAGCAGTAACACGGGGTCGGCCATGAGTGCACGACCTAACGCAAGCATCTGTCTCTGACCCCCAGATAGTTTTCCAGCAGTGGTGTCTCTGAATCTGCTTAGATCGGGAAATAATTCGAAGACTTTCTCTAGCCTTTCAGCATAGGCTTGCGTGTTTAATATCGCGCCTAAATCTAGATTATGCAAAACCGTCAGTTTCGCAAATACATTTTCTGTCTGGGGCACATAAGCCACCCTGCGCTCAATGATTTCATACGTTTCCAACTCGGATATATTTTCACCCTGAAACAATATTTCACCCGATATTACTTCTATCAGCCCACAGATCCCCTTTATTAACGTTGACTTTCCGGCACCGTTCGGACCTAACAATGTAAGAATTTCACCCTGGATAACTTCCAGTGACACATCGATAACAATCGGCAACACGCGTTGGTATCCGGCCACAAGGTTACTGACTTGGAGAATGGCTTTACCTGAGCTGGGATCAGAATTATTCACGGTGACTGTTGGTGCAAAATAATAAAGCACCAACACCTCTAGTGTTCTATAACCAATCTTGTATTAGTTGTTCCTTGGAGATGCCTCACTACCCAAGAATGCATCTATCAAGCGAGGATCTGAACGAATTTCTTCCGGACTACCTTGCATCAGCATATCGCCATCGGCCATAACTAGAATAGATGAGCACAATCGCATCACAAGTTCCATGTTGTGCTCAATGATCAGAAACGTCACTCCTTGACGGTGTATATCTTTTATTCGATCGATTATTTCTTCCAGTAAAATTGGGTTCACACCTGCAGCTGGCTCATCTAGTAGGATAAGCTTAGGATCAGACATCAACGCTCTGCCAAGTTCCAGGAGCTTCAATTGTCCGCCTGAGAGATTCCCTGAAAACTCATTCTGAAGGTCAGCCAGATTTAAAAATTCCAGCAAATCCTTGGCTTTGTCTTTTATTTTGAGCTCTTCCTTTTTTACTGCACTGTTCTGCAACCAGTTGTTCCAGAGCTTTTCGCCAATTTGTTTGCGTGGGACCATAGTCAGGTTTTCAAGAACTGTCATTCCTGAAAATGGTCTAGGAATCTGGAACGTGCGAACGATGCCGAGCTGAAAAGTCTGATATGGTCTAAGGCCTGTGATCTCATGCTCATTAAAAAATACTGCGCCACTCGAAGGAGTAAGATGACCAGCGATCATATTGAATGTTGTTGTTTTCCCGGCTCCATTCGGTCCAATCAAGCCCGTAATCGTATTCGGCTCAACGGTGAATCCGAGGCCACTCACCGCAGTCAAGCCGTCAAACTCTTTTGTTAGATTCTCAACAGTTAGCATGGTGTAGAAATTCGTGAATCCGACTAATACTACCCCCCCTAGTGATAAAGAGTAGGTTGTAACTGTTTCAACTATTAAAGAGGCCAAGAAGCTAGCTTCTTGGCCTCTTAGATCGAATATTTTGTTCCTGTTTAGTTGTTCATGGCTCGAACCTTCGCCTTCACTTCAGAAACCTCCTCAAGCGATACACTGCCGACAGTAACATATTCGCCATCTTTGATTTTCATCATGACAAATGGCACGGCAACATCGCCATAAGGATCAAAATCAATCGGTCCTGTTGCGCCAACATACCAAATATTCTTACCAGCTTTGATGGCACTTATGGCCAACTTTAATCCCTCAACACCACCATGATGCTGCTCACCGTCTGGACCCGTAATTTCTCGGACAATCTTGGCAAGCGTTGGCCCGCTCGTATCGAGGCCACGCATATCAGCGGCTACCATCGCCAATCCAATAAGCACACCGGCGTCATAACCTGAATTTCGTCCGGGACCTTTGGGACTCGCGTCCCAGCGAACCTGAAAGTCGGCTTCCATCTGTTGGAGAGAAGAATTTTCTGGCGTTCCAGGACTAATGAACCACGCATTCTTCAAAAGATCTTCACCGACGGTATCTACAAATGCGCTGTCGTTCATACCTTGTGGCATGATGAAATTTTGTGGTCCATCAAATCGAATCCAATCTCTAAAATGTTTGACACCATCCTGAGTATTGCTAAGCATATATAAGCTATCCGGATCGCCTTCCAGTGTTTTGGTAATTTCGGATCGGTAAGTCGGTTGATCTGGATTAAATGGAACGGAATTAGCTATCTCTCCACCCAACGCCTTAAATGCATCTATAAAGCCGGCCTTGTTATTTTTCCCCCAGTCATTGTTAAAATAAATAATCGCTGGTTTACGAAATCCTGCCTGGTAAGCCATCATGGCAGCAGCGACTGCCTGTAATGAGTCTGACGGTAAAGTGCGGAAAAAGAGCCCTTTGGTCTCTCCTCTTTTCGCCATATTGGTAAACGTCGAAGACGTAGATGCTGTGGCTATGACCAGAACGTCATTCTCAACTGTCACAGAACTGAGTAACGGAGCAGTAATACCTGACGAGATTGGACCTACCAAAGCAGTTACGCCTTCAAGATCAATCAGCTTTCGTGCGGCATCCACAGCAAGGGAGGCTTGGGTGTTTGAGTCTCGAACGTCGTATACGAGATCACAGCCAACCCCGAGTGCCGCTCTGGCTTCATTGACTTGCTCAACTCCAAGCTGAGCCGCCCTTGATATGGGAACGCCATGCGCACCATAGGCCCCGGTCAGCGAAAGCACAGCGCCGATCTTATGTTCACACGCTGCTAGAGACGCATTGAATCCACTCGAACCGGCCATACACAATAGAGCGGCGCCCAGCACCCCCACAACCTTCTTTTGTCGCATTTTCATCTCCATTACTCCTTTTATTTGTAGAGGAAACAAACCATAGCTAATAAATTTCGTTAAGCGAGAAGTGATTGTATAACGAACCAACTCTGAGTCGGAATTTTTTCCATGCTCAATTTGAGGTTGCTAGTTTGAACAATAAACCGTCGGGCTCGGCGTAGTGATCCAGAATTGAAAAATGGTTCGCGTTTTCAATGAGTGCTGATTGACTACCCTTTCCGAGGCCAGCTTGCATCATCGCAAAGTCATGCGTTTGCCGGACCATTTCCAAACCTTCATGGGTACCGACAGCCAGAACCAGGTCGCCGGCGTAGTTTTCACTACAGGACAGTGGCGAAAACTCGTCCACATCGCGTTGTGTCAGACCTATTTCCCTATTACGATCGATATAGACGACTGGCTGCAGGTCGTAGATTCCACTGATACCCAAAGTTCTGCTGATTATCGGTCGTTGGTCGTGAGAGTAGCGATCCCACTGGGTTGCGGCCAGAATTGCAACGATCTGAGCACCCGCGGAGTGGCCCGCTAAATTGATCTCTCCGCTGTCAATCCCCCAGGTTTTCAATCGACTCACAAGATCCAGAACCATTTTGCGACACGAGTTAACAAGTTCAGTCATGGTCACATCTGGGCAAAGCGGATAATTTGCGCCAATAAACGTCCAGCCCTTGTCTACAAAAGCGGGGGCCATAAACTCAAAATTTGCCTTGTCTTGGGAATACCAAAACCCGCCATGGAAAAATATGTGTACCGGAAACTCTGACCCACCCGGGAAAACATCATAGGTCTCAAGACTATGGTCTCCGTAACAAACATCAAGTTTTGTCTCTAAGTCTGCCCGAGCACGGTCGCTGTCGCGCTTCCAGCTAATCGGATAGTCATCATAGTGTGGGATTCTGTGTTTTTGGTTATAAAGATTCTCCAGTTGATCCTTGGTAAACCCTCGATAAGGCTTGTCTGTCATTGAATTTTCCATCTACCTGAACATTAAGTGTTTAGTGACACAATCGGGAGTGAGCAATCAAGGATACTACGGACTACATCCTACGAGTACTCTCATAAACTCATAGATTGAAGCACAATTACTATGATAGGAACCAACAAATGCGATTAATGGGAGCTAATCAATATATCCTCAAAGATCGTTTTCACTGAATACTATGATTCCTAAAGTATCACTTGCCCCAGATTACTCAGTCAGCCGCTTGATTGCCGGAGGCTGGCAGTTACAAAACCAAGGCGACAATGTGATCAATGACCTTTTGCGACTCAGTCGCTATGGGATTACCACTTATGAAACTTCAGATACCTATAAAAACGGACAAACTCTTCTAGGTAGATTTCTTGCCAGAGCTAAACAATCACTCTCCAGCGAGATATTTTCAACGCTTCAAATTCATACCCGATATACAGCACCGATTACAGGTTCTGTCCCAGGTAAAGCCACAATTGTCGATACTGTTGATCGCTCATTGAGAGAATTGAATGTCACTCGACTGGATCTGTTACAACTCCAATGGTGGAACATCGAAGTGCCTGGCTTCGAGGAAACGCTGTCGGTAATTGGTGATCTTCGCAAGGCTGGAAAAATTCATCACATCGGCACTACAAACTTCGGCGTCTATCTTCTGGACCGAGCAAGATCAACTAATGTTCCTCTAACAACAAACCAGGTTCAGTACTCAATTCTAGATCGCCGAGCAGAAAATCAACTTGCCAACTATGCAAAGCAGTATGGAATAACTTTACTAACCTACGGTGCACTGGCGGGCGGATTTCTTGCTCGGAAGTGGTTCGGTGCTCATGACCCTTTAGTCGTTCCTTCAAACGCTATCAGGTTTAGTCGGGAATATCGGTGCATCATCGATATGGCGGGTGGGTGGAATTCCTTCCAGACTCTGTTAGGTGTCCTAAATACCATCGCGTCTAAACAAAATTGCTCACTCTCAGCGGTAGCTCTGAGATGGGTGCTACAAATGGGACCTCCAAGTGCGGTTCTAGTCGGCTTATCTACCTCGCAACGACTAACAGATCTTCTGTCGGCATTTAAGATTAATCTTTCGCCAACCGACCTCGTCTCCATTCAAGAAACAGTAGGTCGTTCGAACGAAGACGTGGGCCAACTCGAGCGCGATACTGAGTCTTCACTATTTGCAGCGATACATTCAAACTAGATTGAATCTCGGACTCAGGCTCATCAGAATTAACTAAGTTAACTGATTCTGGTTATAGCGCATTATTTGTCCATGGCGCCCAGTCTTATCTCGCTCGAGATCATAGCAATCACCCACTGGCCCCGACCGTTCCTTTAGTGCTGAATCTAGTAGATCATTGTCGCCAGGCGTCAGCGAGAATCCAAATACCCGAAGGTTCTCTGTGATGTGAAGTGTGGACGTCGCGCCAACAATCGCAGCTGCGACTCCCGGTTTATCCAGAACCCAGCGCAACGCCACAACTGGAACAGTAACCTCATACTTATCCGCTACAGTTTTTAAGCACCTGAGCAGTTGTTGAAAGGTGTCCCACCCGCCGAAGTCTTCGATAATTAGTTTGTACTTCGTTAGGGACCTATTTGGGAAAGGCTCTAGAGGCTCGGATTTCCCAATCCAATCAGAAGAAATAAATCCACCAGCCAAAGTTCCGTAACACAGCTGACTAATGTTGTTCTCCAAGCTACAAGGAATGAATGACTGTTCCGGACGAACGTCTATAAGCGAGTATTGCGGCTGGTTAGTAACTATTGGAACATTGGCTTCCAGCAATGTGCGCAGATGTGAGGTATTAAAGTTCGTAGCTCCGATCCTCGCAATTTTTCCAGCTTCTCTCAGTTCATTGAGTACAAGTGCCGTCTCAACGAAACCAGGCGTTTTGTCCGGGTCCCACCAGTAATATTGAACCAGGTCAAGTTGCTCGACCCGTAATCTCTTGAGTGAACGATCAATAATGCTTTCTACATATTGACGATCAACTGTAGCCAAACGGTCATAATCGGGTACGATCTTTGTGTGTATCTGTACGGATTTTGCCAGTTCTGGATAGGTGGTTCGAAATTTCCCTATGAGTTCTTCTACCCCCGTATAGTGATCTGCACAATCGAAAGTTGTAATTCCATGCTCAACAAATGTAGCCATATCTTTAATTGCTTGTGCTGGATCTACAGTGCCATGTCCACCCGCAAGATGCCAACCGCCCTTGATAAGTCGTGAGATCGAGTATCCCTTTGTCAATTCAATACGTTCAACGTTCATTTAGACTTATTCCTAGGAAGTGGGTTGCCCGTGGTTTCGGAATGTGAAAATGTTCGCCGATTTAGTCTATTGATCTTAAATTTAGAACCACAATTTGGGTCAGGACAAGCAATAAGATTGTCTGTTGACATCCAATCGTTGGGATCAGTTTCTCTCTGTTTAGCAGGAAGAAGTGGCAAGAGAGCTGCCAAAGTATAAATTGACCATGTTTGTGATTCTGGGAATTCTAGATGTTCCCCTCTCAAATAGAAGCAATCCCCAGCTTTAGCGCCACACCAACAAGGCCTGTCTCCCTCAAGCCACTCGATCTTTAAATCATAAAGTGAAAAAGTATCGTCAATCACAGATATCTCCTGTTGGAATGGAACAGCGATTTGAATCCGACATGAGAGGCCGAGTTAACACCCAAAACTCCCGACTGATTTAATGAGTCGTTCGCGCCATTCTATCCCAAGAGAGATTTCAAAATTGTTCACCGATCAATTCAAAAAGTACACTAGTCCTCTCAGATCTTACTGGTGGAAATACTGATGGCATTACGCACTGAAAACACTGCACTGATTGTCATCGATATGACAAATGGGTGGTGCTCATCTGAAGGACACATGGCAAAACTTGGTTTTGACACAACAATGTGTCGTGACACTGTGGACAAATGCAGATCACTGATCATGTACGCACACCAAAGTAATGTGCAAGTGATATTTACACAACATATCTATCGAGAGGATTACTCCGATGGGGGTTTCATCGTTGATGAAATAATGCCCGAATTGAAATCAGTTAAACCAGCTTCTGCTAACGCATGGAGTAATCAAATCGTTACCCAACTAAGGCCTCTACAACAAGACATAGTCATCAAGAAAAATAGATACAGCGCATTTTTTTCTAAGGATTTCACAAACCATCTTAAGCGACTCTCCATCACTGACTTGGTACTATGCGGTGTCACAACCAGTATGTGTGTCGAAAGTACAGCACGGGACGCAGCTCAAAGAGATTACCGAACTTTCGTGGTTAAAGATGCAACAGCCGATATCGAAACTATTCGATACGAACAAGCACTAATCAACTTGGAATTTGGTTTTGCCCGCTTGATATCGGTTTCCGACGCTAAGGACAAATGGAGCGGGTAACTAGTTTGTGTAGATCCAGCCGTTAAGCATCGTATCCTTTAAAGGCGTCCTCTAACAAAGAGTCAAACTGTAACCGAGCACACCAGCCGAGTTCCCGTTCGGCCAGAGCGGTACTGAACATCGACGCATTGGGTTCAGCACGATAACGATCTGGATCCCGCACGATGCTGGCCGGAATGCCCATCGCCTGTGCCCGCTCCAACGTGGGTAGGGGACTCATGGACCATGGTGCAACAGCAAAGTACAACTGCCAGGATGATGACAGGTCAGCCCTTACTGCGGCAACAAAACCGTCTGCAGCATCCTCCGGCGCTATAAACGAGCGAGTCGCCGTCAACGGCTCGTTCAGCGCATGGTTATCCTGGGGCAGATCACAGAGCCACTCGACACCGTCCTGCCCTGCCAGCGCCCGGGCGGTTGCGATCACCACATCTGGAAAAACGACAAACGCCGGTCTCAGGCACACTACCTCGATACGGCCTCGACGGGCAAAACAGCGTCCCACGGTCTCAGCCACCTGTTTGCTCAAACCATAAGCCTGCCGTGGACGACACGGATGATTTTCATCAATCGGTAGATAGTCCGGTGGGGTGTCGTCACCGATTCCCAGGGCAGCAACGCTGGAGCACAAAACCACACGCTGAACACCGGTCTCCTCGGCCGTTTCCAGCACATTCCAGGTGCCTTGCACATTGATCTCAAAAAACGCTTGCTCCGTCGCTGGCACTGCTGCGTCGAGCGCCGCCAGATGGATCACCATATCTCGATCGACCATCGCGGCCTGCAAACTGGTACGATCCAGGATATCCGCCTGAACCTGATCAATGTCGCTCCCCCAACCCACCTTGTCGAAGTTGCGTACATCAAAACCCTGGGCCACAAGCGCCGTGTGCACATAACGGCCCAGACGCCCACTTCCTCCCGTGAGGAGAACGCGATTCATGCCTGATCGAACAGCGCTCTGGCGACCCTTGACCGGAATGCAGCCGTACCCTGCTCCCATACCGGCGACATGTCTGCGGTACGGGATGCTGTTGGTGAATGGGCCGCAGCCTGTAGGTCCGCAAGCACTTCAATATCCTGATTCATAATCTCGCACCAGGCCTCGGCCGTGCGTTGGCGCTCATCGACCAGTTTCGGATCGGTTGCATCTTGATCAATAAAATAGAAGTTTAGGTGCTCGGTACAGCGAGCCGGACCATCAGGCTCTATCGCAACCAGCATCATGTGGCGTGGCTGCAGTTCGATCAAGGTATTCGGGTACAACGCAAGGATATCCTGGGAGATCTTTTGGGCATCGGATAACTGGTCAAATTGACGCAAGTGCTGACCCGATGATTTTGGCTTGTCCGCCGCGCCGGTGGTGTAGCAGATGCCGAAAACCGTGTCATCGATGTTGACGTCTGTAAAACGCCGAGCTGCGGCAACATCGCCGAGCTGCGGGTGGACCATGGGCAAGTGATAAGTATCCAGGAAATTCTCGATCACAAACTTCCAGTTGGCATCCACTGTCAGGGTGCGCTGCTCGCCTAAACTGAAACGGGATAAATCATAGTTTTCCCAGCGCGAGATCAGCGGCGCCACAAAATCTTCGAACTCAGGTGCTTTGCCGTCAATGTTCACGAATACCTGGTCCAGCCAGACCGCAACGCGGACGGGTTCCAGGCCATAGTGCTGTGGGTCAAATTCAGCCGGTGCGCTGCGATCGCCGGTCTTCCAGTGTGGCGTGCCGCGTAACGCCCCGTCCATCCCATAGGCCCAGCCGTGATATTTGCAATGCAGAAGTATTTTCCCCTGGCACGGTGCTCGCAGCACTCGCGCACCACGATGACGACAGACATTGTGGAATCCTCGAATACTCCCGTCTTCATCCCGCAGCAGAATCAGCGGAAGACCAGCCACCGTCACGGGAATCGCATCGCCCCGACCGGCCATCTGGCTGGCGCTTCCGGTATTGACCCAGGTACGGGCAAACAGGACATCATTCTCCTGTTCATAAAGCTTAGGATCATGGTACGCCGCTGTTAACTGTTCTTGCCGTGACCTCACCCGAATCTCTACCAGTGTCGCTCAGGCCGGTATCCGATTTACCGACGACTCACGAATACGCGCCCGTGCACGAGTCGCGTCACCAAAGGCTTCGAACAGTCGGCGCGACAGCGTATGGTTATTGGGTTCCCATTCCGCATGCCACTGTACACCCACGGTGAAAGTGGCATCGTCCTTCAGACGTATCCCTTCAATCAGGCCATCTTCGGACTCAGCTTCAACCGCAAACACGTCAGCCAGCCGATCGATTCCCTGTCCATGCAGTGAATTGACTCGAATATCAGACTCGCCGGCGATCCGGGCCAGGCTACCACTCAACCTTACCTGATGGCGCAGCTGGAAAACTTCCTCAATCGTGATGTCTTTGTTGCGCGGCATACGGTGATCGTCTTTCCCCTCGACCAGATGGACCCGGTAGTACAAGGACCCCCCCATCGCAACATTCATCTCCTGAATCCCCCGGCACATACCGAAAATCGGTACGCCTTTGTCGATGCAGCTTCTGACCAGCTGCAATATGGTGTCGTCCCGGCCCGGATCTATGGGCTCATCGTCGGGAAAAGGGTCTCCTGCAAAATGGTGTGGTTCGACATTGGCACGGCCACCCGGCAAAACCAGCCCGTCAATGCGCTCGGCTAGGCGGTCTGAATCATAGTGATCCTTGATGCCAGGCAACAGAAAAGGCTCGCACTTCGCAAATTGTGAGACTGACCGCACAACCGCCTGGCCGGTACCGTGCGCGGCATAGCGGCCGTTGGCCACTTCCACCAGGCTGGCGGCAATACAGACTAAAGGTTCAATATTGTGAGTCATGCATTAAAGACATCAATTCAAGCGATCCACTGTAGCCCGCATTAATGCATCTAAACATAACATGTAGAACCTGACACTGCCTCTCCAACACCGTAGAGGTCCGAATTTAGACCCTGGTGGACAGCTCGGTAAAGCTCAGCTTTGCAGATCGCGGACAAGTGCTGTCCGCGTGCTAGATGAAACCTGTACGTCATAGTCGTAAGCCGGATGATCAATCCCGATGATGAGTGTTTCCTCGGATCCTAGCGCACCGATCATCTGCCCGGTGAGTTCGAATCGAACAAAATGCACCGATGAGGTTTTGTCGGCAGTCTCCCGAACGAGATCCTCGTTCGCGATTGGTGTAACGCGACTCAGATCCCCGACCGCAAGCCACAAGGCTGTTTCGATCCCGATCAACCGCTGCAATGCCGTGCGCCGCTCCTCGACGTTGGGAAATTCGATCATCATGGTTGCCTTGAGGTTACTGCCATCAGGAATCAAAGGGTTATAGGCATCGAGTTCTTGCTGGATCTTGTCCGCCTCACAGATGCATTTCAGTCGCAGCATCTACTGGATCTGGTACTGCATGGTCAGAACGTCTTCAAAATAGAGGGTCACGTTGGGACCGACGGCCACGCGCCGATTATTCTTGTGCGCCATTACCCGTGCACGAAAATCCTCGCGGTCATTCGCGTACTGTTCCAGAGTCATAAGACTCGCTCGTGTCAGTTTGTCCACAACCCAAACCTGTTTATATACCGTAAGCCTTGCGCAACAGAGCTATAGGGTGGACAGCCTGGGTTCCATCACCGACACCGTTCGCAAGGTGCTGACCTGCGATCGGGCAATCACTGCCGTAGTGGTCCGGCACGCCCGGTACGTGACTTTCCAGATGGCGGAGGTGGCGGTGCCGAAGGCGCTGTTCGAGCAGATTCTCGCACAGATTGCCCGGCTCACGCCGTCGTGCGACACGGGATAGTCGTGGACGGTGTGTTCCTTCGCCCCCTGGTCGCCTGGCCAAGGCGGCTTGCGCCTAGTGTTGGCCCAGGCCCAATACCGTGGCCCGCCTCTCTCCGAGTCGCTCAGAGTACCCAGGGTCCCTTATCTTATCCCGTCACTACGAAGTAACATGATAACATTGCAATGGCAGGCGAAAGTGGGAGAATCTGCGGCAAGGCTCGGCTGACGAGACGTTCAACTGGGAAATCTCGAATTACATAAAAAGGTGCAATTATGACTGACCAAAACGTGGATAGCGCAAGCAAGTGCCCAGTGATGAGCAGCCCTCACCAGGCCGTTGGCGGCACAGCGAACCAACACTGGTGGCCGAACCAGTTGAACCTCGGGATCCTCCGCCAGAACCACCCCCAGGCCGATCCCAACGGCGAGGCGTTCGACTACGCCGCGGAGTTCAAGAGCCTCGACTTCGAAGCCCTGGCGAAGGACGTCGATGCGCTGATGACCCAGTCGCAGGACTGGTGGCCGGCCGACTATGGCCACTACGGACCGTTCTTCATCCGGATGACGTGGCACGCCGCGGGCACGTACCGCATCGAGGACGGCCGTGGCGGCGGCGGCAGCGGCAACCAGCGCTTTGCCCCCCTCAACAGCTGGCCCGACAACGTGAGCCTCGACAAGGCGCGCCGGCTGCTCTGGCCGATCAAGCAGAAGTATGGCCGCAAGATCTCGTGGGCCGACCTTCTGATCTTCACCGGGAACCGCGCCCTGGAAACGATGGGCTTCAAGACCTTCGGCTTCGGCGGCGGCCGCGAGGACATCTGGGCGCCCGAGGAGGACATCTACTGGGGCCCCGAGCGGGTGTGGCTCGACGACGAGCGCTACAGCGGCGACCGCGAGCTGGCGAATCCGCTCGGCGCCGTTCAGATGGGCCTGATCTACGTCAATCCGCAGGGGCCAAACGGTAACCCGGATCCGCTTGCTGCAGCAAAGGACATTCGAGAGACGTTCCGCCGCATGGCGATGAACGACGAGGAAACGGTTGCGCTTATCGCCGGCGGACACACGTTCGGCAAAGCCCATGGTGCCGCCGAGGAAGATTACAAAGGTCCCGAACCCGAGGGTGCCAGCATCGAGGACCAAGGCCTTGGCTGGAAGAGCAGCCATGGCAGCGGCATAGCCGGCGATACGATCAGCAGCGGGCTCGAGGGCGCCTGGACCAACGATCCAACCCAGTGGGACAACGGCTACTTCGAGAACCTGTTCAACTACGAGTGGGAGCTGACCAAGAGCCCTGCCGGTGCGCACCAGTTCGCCCCTAAGAACCCCGAGGCGCAGGAGGCCGTGGCGGAGGCGCACGACCCGTCGAAGCGGACCGCCCCGATGATGTTGGTGACCGACGTCTCGCTGATCACCGATCCGGACTACAAGAAGATCTCGAAGCGCTTCCATGAGAACCCGGACGAGCTCGCCGACGCCTTCGCCCGGGCGTGGTACAAGCTGCTGCACCGTGACATGGGACCCGTCGCCCGGTACCTCGGCCCGTGGGTTCCCGAGGAGACGCTACCGTTTCAGGACCCGGTGCCCGAGGTCACGCACCAACTGATCGACGACGCGGACGCCGCCGCGCTCAAGGGCAAGATCCTCGACTCCAGCCTGTCCATCTCCCAGCTGGTCTCGACCGCCTGGGCGTCGGCCTCGACCTACCGTGACACCGACAAGCGCGGTGGCGCGAACGGGGCGCGCATGCGCCTCGCGCCGCAGACGGAGTGGGACGTCAACGTGACGTCCGGCGTGTCGAACGTGCTGGAGACCCTGGAGGAGATCCAGCGGGAGTTCAACGGCTCGCAGACGGGCGGGAAGATTGTCTCGTTGGCCGACCTGATCGTGCTGGGCGGCTGCGCAGCCGTCGAGGCGGCTGCAAAGAAAGCCGGGCACGGCGTGCAGGTCCCCTTCACGCCGGGGCGCACCGACGCCACGCAGGAGATGACCGACGCCGAGTCGTTCGCCGTGCTCGAGCCGATCGCCGACGGGTTCCGCAACTACCTGCAGAATGGCCACGAGCTCTCGTCGGAGCACCTGCTGGTGGACAAGGCGTTCATGCTGACGCTGTCCGCTCCCGAGATGACGGCCCTCCTCGGCGGCATGCGCGTCCTGAACGCGAACGCCGGGCAGTCCGAGTTCGGGGTCTTCACCGACCGACCCGAGACGCTGACCAACGACTTCTTCGTGAACCTACTCGACATGGCGACGGAATGGAAGGCGACCTCGGACACCGAGGAGGTATTCGAGGGCCGCGATCGCGGGACGGGCGAACTCAAGTGGAACGGCAGCCGCGTCGACCTCGTCTTCGGTTCGAACTCTGAGCTCCGGGCGATCGCTGAGGTCTACGGGAGTAACGACGCCGAGCAGAAGTTCGTGCGTGACTTCGTGGCTGCGTGGGACAAGGTCATGAATCTCGATCGCTTCGACCTCGCCTAATCTCGGTTCGCAGGTTTGCGAGCGACCCTAAGCTACGGTCAGTGATGCTGTCAACGCAACGTTCGGACTGTCAAGGGTACCTCAGCCTACGTTCGGGTTGGTTCTGCGCTTTGAGATCGAGTTGATGTCACCAGCGCAAGTGGTCGATCACGACGGCTGAGAAACGGGGAGAAGATTGTGGTTAAGCCGGTCCTGCCGGTGATCCAACGATCCTACTTCTTCCGGTGGAAGACCTGGCGTCCCGTCCCAGTCTACGGGGTTCTTGGCGTACTTAAGACGGGTGCGCAGGTTGACCTTGTACGGAGAAGGCAGGTTCTTATAGCGGGGCTGGGTGTAGGCGTGGTAATCGGGTCGGATGACGGCGTGTGAGGTGGTGGACGGATTGGAGCTGAGGCTGTAGATGCCTAGAGCCTTGCAGGCTTCTGCGGCACTGCCGTGCTTCTCGATCAGCTCATCTCGCATCCTGGCAGCTAGGGTACGTCTGGCACAGTTGCCGGATGTCTGCGACGCCTATTGGGGCCCTAGTGACAACAGCGTAAAACCACCGTTTGTGTATACCATCCGGTACATAAACTACGGATGAATTTTATATTCCGATCAGCTTCGAGGTAAAATAGCGCGCCCGACAACTGCGGCCATTCCACCGAATTCCCTAATGGCCTGAAACGTTGCCCTGTTGTCAGGGGAGGACGCGATACAGAAAGTTCGATATGCGTCCACGAAGGGGAGTGAGTTTTCTCGACGTTTTTTTACATTTCTACTACGCTGAATTCTCTAACGCTGCCAACTTTGACAAGTTGGATATCGTTTTATGCAACGCCCATTCTAGTCAACAGACCATGCGATGTCAGATACCCGCAGTAATATGCCCGATTGGAGTGGTTACGTATCGATTACGAGACTTTCTCTTAATCGGCAGGCTGGTCTTGAACTGCTGTCGGACAATATACGACGCGTCCTGCCGAACACTGTCAGACCCGTTCATTAGCCGGCTACAGACCCACCCGGCCAGAGCATAGCCACCGGCTCCGGGATCACTCTGATCACTTGCTCACGGTATGACGTAAACGTAAACTCGATTCCGTAAACGTAAAAGACAATACATTCCAGGGAAGAACCCATGACAACTAGTGATACCCATTCACAACCGTGGCTGCACCATTACCCCGAAGGAATCGACTGGTCGACACCACTGACCCGTCGGTCACTCAATGAGTACATCGATGACGCAGAAATCCGGTTCGCTGACCGGCCAGCGATTGACTTTCTGGGCCGTAAAACCACCTACGCACAGCTGGCGGCACAAATTCGACAGGCTGCCAAGGGTTTCCAGGACATGGGTGTCACGAAAGGCAGCCGGGTCGGCCTGTGCCTGCCCAATACCCCGTATTCGGTCATCTGCTATTTTGGCGCACTTCGGGCCGGTGCCACCGTGGTCAACTACAACCCCCTGTATGTTGAGCGTGAGCTCGCATTCCAGATCTCTGACAGTGAGACAGAGATTATGGTGACGATGGACCTTAAGCTGCTTTACCCCAAAGTCGCCGCGATGCTCAGCCAGACCGAAAGCCTGCAACAGATCGTTGTCTGCCGGATGTCTCCCATCCTGCCACCACTGAAGGGTCTTTTATTCGGTGTCGTCAAACGCAAAGAAATCGCAGCGGTCACTGACGGCGAAACGACCGTGCGGTTTGAAGATCTGATCAACAACGACGGACAACCCGAATCCGTCGAGATCGATATCGAGCAGGACATCGCTGTACTGCAGTACACCGGCGGCACCACCGGACGGTCCAAGGGTGCGATGCTGACGCAGGCCAATCTGTCCGCCAACATCTCACAAGTGCTCTCGTGGTTCCCGGGTCTCAGACCCGGTGAAGAAAAAATTGTCGGCGTACTGCCTCTTTTCCATGTGTTCGCAATGACCGCCGTGATGAACTTCGCCGTGGCGTCGGGCGCTGAGATGATTCTGCTGCCCCGCTACGAACTGGAACAGACCCTCAAGACCCTGAGCGCAAAAAAGGCCACGCTGTTCCCGGCCGTACCAACCATTTACACGGCCATCAACCAGGCCCCGGACCTGGCCAAGTATGATCTGTCATCGATCCGCTACTGCATGTCCGGTGGTGCGCCCCTGCCGCTGGAAGTCAAGCGTCAGTTTGAACAAATCACCGGCTGTAAGCTGGTTGAAGGATATGGATTGAGCGAATCCTCGCCCGTTGCCACCTGTAACGCACTGACTGGCATAAATAAGGAGAACTCGATCGGCCTGCCGGTGCCTGGAACAGATATCACCATACACGACCTCGAAGCCCCGCATGACCTCATGCCCGTTGGGGAGCGCGGTGAAGTGTGGATCAAAGGCCCGCAGATCATGAAAGGCTATCTCAATCAAGCAGAAGAAACCACGGACACCCTGCGCGATGGCTGGCTACGGACCGGCGATGTCGGTTATATGGATGAAGAGGGCCACTTCTTTCTGGTCGACCGTCTCAAGGACCTGATACTGTGCAGTGGTTATAACGTCTACCCGCGCATGGTTGAGGAAGCAATCTACCTGCACTCTGCGGTTTCGGAGGTCACTGTCATCGGCATCAAGGACGAATACCGCGGCGAGAGCCCCAAAGCCTTCGTTAAGCTCAAGCCCGGTGGATCGCTTACCGAAGCAGATCTGAAGCAGTTTCTGGAGGACAAGCTCTCCAAGATCGAGATGCCCTCACACATCGAGTTCAGAGATGAACTGCCCAAAACGATCATCGGCAAACTGTCCAAGAAGGAACTTGTGGCCGAGGAACAGGCCCAGCAACCGCAGGCTGACAGTTAATGGAAACCGCACTCGCTGAACGTGATGCCGATAGCATCTACAGTGTTACGGAACTGGCTAATCTACTTGGCATCACACCACGGGCCATCCGTTGTTACGAATCCAAAGGGCTGATGTCCCCTCGTCGAGCCGGCACGATACGAGTATATAACTACTACGACCACGGCCACCTGCAAATAACTTTGCGCGGCAAGCGGCTGGGTTTCAGTCTGGCCGAGATCCGCGAGTACATGCATCTGCATGATGCCGACCCCAGCCAGAGCGAACAGCTCGCGATGCCGCTGGGAAAGTCAACCAGCGACTAAAAGCGCTTGAGCATCAGAAATCTGATCTTGCCGCGCTGGTCACCGAGTTGGAAGATATCCGGCTGCAGACACTCGATACACTGAACCGGACTCATGATCAAACCCGAGCAGGTGCAGACTGAACGCTTAAGATGCAACACAGGCAAACCGGTTTTTCTACTGTGCCCTGCGCTGTGTTATCCAGAGACTAAACAGGAGACGATCCAATGAAAAACGTTGTCATTGCCGGCTATGCCCGCTCACCATTCCACTTTGCCCACAAGGGCCTGCTGGCTAAGGTCCGGCCGGACGATCTGGCAGCACAGGTTGTTCGGGGACTCATAGACAGAACCGGCGTCAACGTCGACGACATCGAAGATCTGATTCTCGGGTGTGCATTTCCCGAAGGTGAGCAGGGATTCAATATGGCCCGCCTGGTGGTGCTGATGGCAGGCCTGCCTATCAGCGTTGCCGGTACCACGATCAACCGGTTCTGCGGTTCTTCCATGCAGTCCATTCACAACGCGGCCGGTGCGATTCAGATGAACGCCGGTGAGGTCTTTATCTGTGCGGGCGTCGAGTCCATGAGCCGCGTCATCATGGGCGGGTTCAATCCGATGCCCAATCCGGCACTGCTGGAAACCAACCCCGCGGCTTATATATCGATGGGTGAAACAGCCGAAAACGTCGGCAAAGAATACAACATCAGTCGCGAGGAACAGGAGCAGTTTGCTGTCCTGAGCCAGCAGAAAGCCGCGGACGCCCAATCGCTGGGCAGGCTGGAACAGGAGATCGTACCCATTCAGATGAACGGGCTAACCATCGATACTGATGGCTGCCTGCGACCCGGCACCTCAGCGCAAGACCTGGCGGGCCTGAAGCTGGCTTTCGACGAGAACGGTACCGTGACGGCCGCCACCTCCTCACCACTGACCGATGGCGCAGCGGCAACACTGGTTTGCTCAGAGGCCTACGCCCAGGAAAACGGGCTTGAGTCCATCGCTCGAATCAAGAGCATCGCCGTGTCAGGCTGTAAACCTGAAACGATGGGACTCGGCCCGATTTTTGCTTCACGAAAGGCACTGGCCCGAGCCGAATTGAGCGCAGACGCCATTGACGTGGTGGAGATCAACGAAGCTTTCGCCACCCAGTCGATCGCATCTGTTCGTGACCTGAACCTCGATATCGACAAAGTCAATATCGACGGCGGTGCAATCGCCATTGGTCACCCACTTGGTGCAACCGGTGCGCGGATTACCGGCAAAGCTGCACAGATTCTCAAGCGCGAAGGTGGCCGCTACGCGCTGTCAACTCAGTGTATTGGTGGTGGCCAGGGGATCGCCACTGTGATGGAAACTGTCGGAGTATGATCGATATAGACAAGGTCGCTGTGATCGGTGCCGGTGTCATGGGCGCTGGTATCGCAGCCCACGTCGCCAACGCCGGCATACCGGTCATTCTGCTCGACGTGGTCCCCGACGGTGCGTCCAATCGCAGCGTGCTGGCCGAAACAGCTGTGCACAACATGCTTAAAGCTGACCCGGCACCACTGATGCACAAGCGAAATGCCCGCCGTATTCAGACCGGCAACCTCGACGATGATATGAGTTTGCTGGCGCAGTGCGACCTTATAATCGAAGCAGTTATCGAGAACCTTGAGATCAAGCAGGATCTCTACAGACGCGTTGACACCGCTCGCAAGCACGGTTCGATCGTCAGTTCGAACACGTCCACGATTCCACTGGCAAAACTGGTGAACGGATTACCTGAAGATTTTGCCCGTGACTTTGCGATCACTCATTTTTTTAACCCGCCACGGTATCTGCGGCTGCTGGAAGTGGTGGCCGGCACGCACACCCGGGCAGATGCGATCACATCGCTTCAGGTCTTTGGCGACCGGGCACTGGGCAAGAGCGTTGTGCTGTGTAAGGACACACCCGGATTCATCGCCAATCGGATCGGCATTCTCTGGACCACAAGTGCGATCCGATTCGCGTTTGAGGATCAGTTATCGGTTGAAGAAGCAGATGCCATTGTGGGCAGGCCCATGGGTATACCTAAAACGGGCGTGTTCGGCCTGATGGACCTGGTGGGTATTGACCTGCAGCCGCATGTATCGTCCTCGATGCTGTCGTCGCTGCCCGCACAGGATATGTTCAGAGACCTGCACCAGGAATCTGAACTGATAGCGCGCATGATCCGTGAGGGTTATACCGGCCGCAAAGGTAAAGGTGGTTTTTACCGCCTCAACCGTACGAACGGAAAAAGAATCAAGGAGTCTCTGGACCTGCAAACAGGCGAATATCGGACAGCACGGAAAGCGAGCCTTGAGAGTATAGGCGCCGGTCGCAAAGGCCTGCGCGCCCTGGTGGAGCACCCGGACAAAGGAGGCCGGTACGCCTGGCGTGTACTCGCCCACACATTGAGCTACGCCACTTCGCTGGTGCCCGAGATCGCCGACGATGTGTACGCGGTCGACGAGGCCATGCGAAACGGCTATGCCTGGAAATGGGGACCATTCGAGATGATCGACCAGCTCGGCCCAGCCTGGTTCGCCGCACAGCTGCGTGAATCCGGTATGGCCGTGCCACAACTGCTGGACCAGGTCGGAGACGGTACGTTCTATCGGACAAAACAGGGTGTGCTGCAGTATTTTGGAACCGATGACACCTATCACAACGTGGTCAGGCCAGATGGCGTACTTCTGCTGCAGGATATCAAGCGCACGACCACGCGCATCGCGGGAAACGGTTCTGCTAGTCTGTGGGATATCGGGGATGGGGTTGTCTGTCTCGAGTTTCACACCAAAATGAACAGCATCGATCCGGGCATCATGTCCATGGTCGAAAAAGCATTGCAGGTGATCCCTGCAGAGAATCACAAGGCGCTGATTATCCACAGCGAGGCCGCCAACTTTTCGGTCGGTGCCAATATCGGCCTTGCCCTGTTCGCAGCCAATATTGCGGGCTGGCCCGAGATCACGAAATCGGTTAAAGCCGGCCAGGACGCCTACAAAGCACTCAAGTACGCCCCCTTCCCCGTGGTCGGTGCACCATCCGGCATGGCACTCGCCGGCGGCCTGGAAATTCTGCTCCATTGTGATGCGGTACAAGCGCACGCGGAGACCTACATGGGCCTGGTCGAGGTCGGCGTCGGTCTGGTCCCGGCCTGGGGCGGCTGCAAGGAAATGCTGGCACGCTGGCATCACAATCCCAAAGGTCCTCAGGGGCCGATGCCGGCCGTAACCCGGGTATTCGAAACCATCGGCACAGCCACAGTCGCACGATCTGCCGACGAGGCCCGAGATTTTCTGTTTTTGCGCGATGGGGACGGTATCACTATGAACCGGGACCGGTTGCTGGCTGACGCCAAAGCAATAGCTCTGCAGCTCGCCGACGACTATGTACCGCCGGAACCCACCGAATACGCGCTGCCGGGTCCCACCGCCGCAACAGCAATGACCCTGGTGCTCGATGACTTCCGGCGGGCCGGTAAAGCGACCGATCACGATGTCGTCGTCGGCAAGGCACTGGCCTGGGTACTCTCGGGCGGCAAAACAGATATCACCGAAACGATCACCGAAGATCATCTGCTGTCGCTTGAACGGCGCACCATTGTCGAGCTGCTCAAAAAATCGCCTACCCTGGACCGCATTGAGCACATGCTGGAAACGGGCAAACCACTTCGCAACTGAATAAACCTCGTACCAAAAAACTTCTCTGGAAACCAAAACATGGCCAGCTACACCGCACCCTTGCGTGACATGCGCTTCATTTACAACGAATTGTTTGAATCCAGCAAGATTACTGCCCTGCCGGGTTATGAAGATGCAACGCCGGACCTGGTTGATGCCATTCTGGAAGAAGCGGCCAAGCTCTGCCAGAACGAGCTGTTTCCACTGAACCGAACCGGTGATGAGGAAGGTTGTCGATGGGATAACGGTGAGGTCACGACCCCGGCCGGTTTCAAGGAAGCCTATGCAAAATACACCGAAGGCGGCTGGAACGGACTGGCTTGTTCTCCCGAACACGGCGGCCAGGGTATGCCCGGTGCACTCAATGTTCTGGTTGAAGAAATGATGTGTTCTTCCAATATGGCATTCGGCACCTACGCCGGCCTCACCCGGGGCGCCTACCGTGCAATAAACATGTTTGGCTGTGACGAATTGAAAGCACTTTATCTGCCCCGGCTTGCAAGCGGCGAGTGGACCGGTACCATGTGTCTGACCGAACCGCAATGCGGCACGGATCTCGGCCTGATTCGTACACGGGCAGAACATGACGACGATGGCAACTATGCCCTGAGAGGCACCAAGATCTTCATCAGTGCCGGTGAACACGACCTCTCATCCAACATTATTCACCTGGTGTTGGCCAGACTTCCGGATGCGCCGGCGGGGATCAAAGGCATCAGTCTTTTTCTGGTGCCGAAGTTTCTGCCGGATGAAAACGAAGCGCCCGGTCAACGCAATACTCTCACCTGCGCATCAATCGAAAACAAGATGGGTATCAAGGCCTCCGCAACCTGCGTGATGAACTTTGATGGTGCCAAGGGCTGGCTCGTCGGTGAGCCTCACAAGGGCATGCAGGCGATGTTTGCCATGATGAACGACGCCCGGTTGGGCGTCGGAATGCAGGGTCTGGGACTTGCTGAAATCGCGCGCCAGTCGGCCGTCGAGTATGCCCGTGAGCGGTTGCAGGGCCGATCGATCAGCGGCACCCAGCATGAAGACAAACCTGCAGATCCGATTATCGTACATCCGGATGTGCGGCGGATGCTGCTGACCATGCGTGCGTTTACAGAAGGCGCGCGGGCCATGGCGGTGTGGATCGCCCGACACATCGACCTGCGTGATCGGGCAACCGATGCTGATGCCCGCCAGGCTGCGGATGATATGGTTCAACTGCTGACACCCATCGTCAAAGCCTATTTCTCGGACGGTGGCTTCGAGATCGCCAACCTGTGTATCCAGGTCTACGGTGGTCACGGCTATATTCGTGATAATGGCGTCGAACAGTATGCCCGAGATGCCCGCATCGCCCAGATCTACGAAGGGGCCAACGGCATCCAGGCACTGGATCTTGTCGGACGGAAATTACCCGTCCATATGGGTCGCTACCTGCGCCGTTTTTTTCACCCTGTACAGGCCTGGATCGATGACAACACCACGCAACCGGCAATGCACCCGTTTGTACTGCCGCTCGCCAAGGCCTTCGGCCGACTGCAGATCGCAACCGGACAGATCGCGCAGAGCGGTCTGAAGAACCCCGACGAAGCCGGTGCCGCCTCGACCGACTACCTCAGGCTGTTTGGTCTGGTTGCTTTTGCCTACCTCTGGGCCCGCATGGCAAAGATCGGCCTCGATCACCAGACCGATGATGAAGCGGATTTCTACGCTGCCAAAGTAGCCACCGCAAAGTTCTTCATGGACAAAATCCTGCCGCAGACCGGTGCACTGTTTTCATCCATCATGGCCGGTTCCGGCAGCATCATGGACTTTCCGGAAGCATCGTTCTAACTACACAGTCAAACAAATTACCCGCAGCCAGACGGCAAACAGCATGCAGAAAGCACGGCGAACCGTTGGCGACGACAGCACAACGCAATCAGCCCTCGCGTCGCGATCTGACGCAGGGTAGTCTCAACCGCCACGTTCTGCGGTTGACTGGGCCGATGATTATCGGCCTGCTTGCCATTTTCGCTGTCGATCTTGCTGATGCATTCTGGGTTGCACGCCTGGGCACGCTGGAACTGGCGGCACTGGGTTTTTGTTTTCCAGCAGTGCACGTTATTTTCAGTATCAGCCTGGGCCTGTCGACAGCCGCCACTGCCGTGATGGCCCAACAGATCGGCGCCGGCAGCACCGACGGTGCCCGAAATTTCGCCCGCGACAGCCTGATCGTTTCTGTCGTGTTGATGGCAATTGTCGCGGCCGTCGGCCTACTGACCATGGATCTGGTTTTCACAGCGATCGGCGCCACGGGCACAACGCTGGCGCAGGTCAAGAGTTTCATGAGCGTTTTTTATCCCAGTGCGCTGGTGCTGGTCATACCGATGGTCTCAAACGGCATGCTCCGCGCAGCCGGTGACACGCGCTGGCCGGCGATCATCATGGTGATCGTGGCGGTACTCAATGCTGCCCTTGACCCGTTACTGATATTCGGTGCCGGACCCATACCGGCACTGGGGCTCAAGGGCGCTGCCTGGGCCACATTGCTCGCCCGGGTTGTCTCGGTGTTTATTGCTCTTGGAATTCTGCACTACCGCGAACGCCTAATTTCCTGGTCCAGGCCCACCTGGCAAGGCCTGGTTGAATCGCTCCGACATATCGGCCAGATTGGGCTACCCAGTGCGACCACCAATGCGATCACACCACTGGCCACGGGGCTGGTCACGGCAGTGGTGGCCGGATTCGGTGACGCGGCGGTCGCCGGTCTAACGACCGCCATGCGGATCGAAGTGTGTGCACTGCTGGGGGTTTTTGCGCTTGCAGTGGGCAGCTTTCCGGTCATGGCTCAGAACTATGGCGCCGGAAATAGTGAGCGTCTCCTAACCGCCCGGAAATTCACGCTCTCGACTGGTGTCGTTATCTCGCTGGTCGTCGCCATACCGGTGTACCTGTCTGCAGCACCACTGGCCGGCATTTTCATCAGCGGTGGCCTTGTGCAGGAAACAGCAACAACCTTTCTCAAGATCGTACCGTGGTCCTGGGCTGGGTTTGCCCTTGTCTTCATGATTTCAAGCATCCACATGGCAACGGGCCGACCTTTTCTGGGTGCAAGCCTGACACTGGTACGCTTGTTTGTTCTGCTGATCCCGTTGACCTGGCTGTTGTCCCGCCACTATGGACTGGCCGGCGTTTTTATGGCCTTTGTACTCGCCAACCTGCTGACCGCCATGGCGGGACTGGCCTCCTTTTACCTGTTCAAACCACGAACCCGCGCGCGGTGAGGCGCGATCGTGAACCCATACGCCCTATACTTGGCGCCCTCGACTCAACACGGTTTATGAAAACCATGTCAGCAGACATTGCCCAATACCTCCGGCCCGGATCCACGGTGCAGAGTGAGGATGATGCCGTAATCGCTTTCACACGCCGGGCGATCGGATCGGAAACTGATCCGATTGAGCAGATCCGGCGTTTGTTCTATGCCGTGCGCGACCAGATCCGATACGACCCTTACCAGATAGACCTTTCAACCCAGGGCCTTTGCGCCGCCCGTACCCTGGAAACCGGGCACGGCTGGTGTGTGTCCAAAGCTATCCTGCTGGCTGCTGCCTACCGATCCGTTGGCATTCCTGCGAGCCTTGGATACGCCGACGTCAGAAATCACCTGTCTACTGAAAAGCTAAGACAGCGCATGCAAAGCGATGTCTTCTACTGGCATGGTTATACCTCGATATACGTTGGCGGCAAATGGGTCAAAACGACACCGGCATTCAACATTGAGCTGTGTGAAAAATTCAAACTCAAGCCGCTCGACTTCAACGGGGTCGAAGATTCGATCTATCACCCGTTCGACCTCGAAGGTAACCGGCACATGGAGTATATCAACGACCGTGGTCACTACGTCGAACCACCAATGGACGAAATACGCGCGACCTTCCAGAGTGAATACGCTAATTGGACAGACGGCAACGATACCTTCGGTCGGGATTTTGAATCTGATGTCGATCTGGAGACCCGAAATTAGTCATCTACTTCAACAGCTGCAAGTTCTGAGCAGTCGATAGACGCATCAGCGACAGCCAGGACCCGGTATTTTGCTCTTCGCTATAAACTGTATCAGGCGACCCAAAAAGCTTTTTCTAGATCGTCGAAGTCGGACGCGGGGCCCTCGAACTTGTTACGCCCGAGCTCCAGCACGTAGACATAGTCGGCGATTTGAAGGGCGTAACGAATTTCCTGGTCGACCAGCAGAATAGTCAGGTCATCCTGTTCGGTGAGGACCGTCAGCATCTCGTAAACTTCCTCCGAAAGCATCTTCGACAACCCCGCGGTCGGTTCATCCACCAACAGCATCTTGGGCTCCGCCATCAGGGTGCGACTGATCTCGACCATACGCTGCTGTCCGCCGGACAGCTCTCCTGTGATTTGTTTCCGCTTCTCCTTCAGTACCGGAAAGCGCTCGTAGTTCGCCTCGATCTTCTCCTGGATCTGCTTTCTGTCACGCTTGAAAGTCCAACCGCCGAGTTGCAGGTTTTCCTCGACCGACATGTCCTTGAAGACGCCCGGTTGCTGCGGAATGTAGGCCAGCCCTTTGAGTATTCTCTTGTGTGTGGGTACGTCGACGATGCTTTCACCCTGCAGCAGGATCTCTCCTTCGTTCGGGCGTAGGAAACCGAATACCGCCCTCAGAGCAGTGGACTTACCGACTCCGTTCGCGCCGAGTATGGCAGTGATCTGGTTCTTGCGCGCCTTGATATTGAGGTCCTGAAGAATGTTCAGGTCCTTGTAGTACCCGACATACAGGTTACGGGTTTCGAGTACCACTTCTTCGCTGTGCTCAGCCATGGTTGGTATCCGTCTGTATCTTGGTTGACTGCCCTGTACCTGTGTGATCTTCCTCGGCTCCGAGATACGCCTCGATCACGACCGGATCGACCTTCACCTTCTCCGGCGTATCATCCGCAATCAGGTCGCCGTAGTTCAGCACCAGCAGGCGCCTACAGAGAGAAAATATAGAATCCATCTGATGACTGATGATGATGATCGCGGTACCATTCTCGTTGACCCGGCGAATGTACCCATAAATGATCTCCAACAGCCGGGGATGTACCCCCGCAAACGGCTCATCCAGGATGATGATGTTGGGATCCAGCATCAGCAGTCGTCCCAGCTCCAGTAGTTTCTGTTGACCGCCAGAGAGCGCACGGGCGTATTCGTTTCGAAGATGGCCTAGGGTCAGAAACTCCAGCACTTCCATGGCTCGCTCGTGGATCTCGACGGTTCGCTGACTCTTGCCCAGCGCCAGTGCGGGCACGTAGAGGTTTTCGAGCACCGTCATCCTGCGGAATGACCGCGTGATCTGGAAAGTGCGTCCAAGTCCGACATTCGCCACTTGAAACGGTGCCAGCTGGTCGATACGGGTACCGTTCAGGTACACCGTACCGCTGTTGGGCTTGACCGCACCGTCCAGGACATTGGTCAGGGTGGTTTTCCCGGCCCCGTTGGGACCGATCAGGCCGATCATCTCTGGCCCCTTGATCTCGAAAGAGACGTCCTTTAGCACGTGGTTTCCGCCAAAACGCTTGTTAAGTCGTGTAACAGAAAGCTCGATCACCGTGAACCCCCCACCGGCCGGGCTGGTACAGCATCGGCATCGTCTTCAGTTCGTTGAGCTATCGTCTCGCCCGCAACGTGGCTGCGTGTGAAATAATCGATCAGCGGTGGTAGCAGCCCGTTCCTGGAAAAGCGCAGCACCAGCATCAGCACTGCGCCGAAGAAAACGAGTCGCCATATCGTCATGTCAATTTCCACGCCGCCGATATTAAAACTGGTGCGCAACATTTCCAGGGTGAACTCGATCAGGATCGCGCCAATGGCGGCGGCCACGAAATTTTCCACGCCACCGATGACGGCCATTGAAACCACCAGACTCATCTGCAGGATCATCAGGTTATTCGGTGTGATAATGGTGACGTAGTGTGCCTGCACAGCACCTGCGGCCGCCGCCATCATCGACGTGATCACAAAAACCAGCACCTTGTACCGCGTAGTGTTCACACCGAGGGCTGCCGCAGCGTCCTCGTCTTCTCTGAGCGCACGGACAAACAGGCCAAAGCGGGACCGTGACAGCCAAGTCATCAGCGCAAGGCACCCCAGCAGGAGGAAAAACATAACGAAGTACGGTGGTATCTTGTCCGTCTTAGTGAAAACGTACCCGAAAATGGTGATACCGTTTTCGAACAAGCTGGGCAGCTCGATCCCGGCCTGGCCCCGGGTGATCATAATCTCTGCGCTGATAGTCGCACGCAGAATCTCGGAAAAACCGAGGGTGAAAAGCGCAAGGTACGCCGCCCGCAGGCGCAGAACCAACAATCCGATCAATAGACCGAATATGCCTCCAACCAGGCTGCCCAATATCACACCCAGCCATACCGGCATCGGTTTGACTTCGACCGACCCGTTCCAGTTGTCCATCGCCTGCGACAAACAGTCCTGGGTCAGTGTGGTCGAGGTCACCCCGATCGGGTTCTTGATGATGAGGTAACTGTCACCGAACGCAAATTCGGTGCACAGTCCGGTCGGTTCGGGGGAAATAAAGATGTAGTGGCAGAACAGCGCCGTGGTGTAGGCGCCGAGACCCGTGAATGCCATGTGGCCAAATGAAAACTGCCCGGCGTAGCCCGCAAGCATGGACCAGCTGGAAGCCAGTATGGCGTAAAAGAAACCGATGATGCAGATGTGCATTATATAGTCGTAGTCGCCACCGCTGTAGAAGAACGGGAAGGCGGTAAAGAACAGCACGATGGCGAGCCCAATCGCCGAGGGCACGTGTTGCTTTTTCAAAACTTTCCGTGCGCCCCGCTAGCAAAACGTCTGCCGAAAAGGCCCGTTGGCCTGAGCAGCAGCATTAGGATGAGCACAATCATCCCGTAGGCGGGAATATAGGAGGTCGCTTTTTGTGGACTGGGCACACAGCCAGTCCCTGCCGCTTCGACGAGGCCTACGATGATTCCGCCGATGAAGGCGCCTGGCAACGAACCCAACCCGCCCAGCACGACGATAACGAACGACCGCAAGGCAGGAATCATACCCACCTGTGGCAACCAGGAAAACGCTTGCACCAGCGTCGCGCCTGACAGTGCGGCAATCATTCCGCCCATGGCGAACGCGATCATATTCATACGATGCGGATTAATACCAGCAATCGCAGCCGCTTCCCGGTCCTGGCTGACCGCGCGCAGGGCTTTACCGGTCCAGGTTCGATACAGGAAATAAAGCAGCGCGAACAGTACCATGATGGAAATTATCGCCGCCACAAAGCGGGGGTTGGAGATCGAGACCGTATCGAACAGTTCCATGTTACCTCGACTGGTCTTGATCAGCCACGGGTCCGCTGCATCTGGCAGGCGAATGCGTGGAAAGTCAAAGAACCGCTTGACCTTGACCGGGTTGGCACCGACCAGGGCCTGCACCAGGTACTGCAGCGTAAAGGCGAGGCCGAATGTGATCAGGATACCGTACTCCACCGGCCGATCGACACGACCGTCATACATCGGAGTCAGAAACATCCGCTCGAAAGCAGCGCCCAAGGCAAATGTCAGTATGCAGGCACCGAGGACACCAACCAGCGGGTGCGTCCCGGGGAACCAGACCACGGTGATGAAATACACCAGCATCCCGCCGATCATGTAGAACTCGCCGTGAGAGAAGCTGACAATGCCAAGGATCGAGAAGATCAGCGTCAGTCCCAACGCCATCAGGCCGTAGATGATGCCGATGATGAGCCCGTTAGTGATCTGGGAAGCGACGAACGAACCGTTCGAGACGCAATTGTTGCTCGGATCGGCATTGGCGAAGGCCACCATGATGATGCCAACCACGATCAGCGACGACAGTGTGATCATAATGCGACTGATTTCGGGCGCCTTCCACCACAGCGGCACCAGCCCGATCGGTCCCAACGCCGCGCCAACCAGCGAACCGCCCAAAGTAGCGTTTGACGTGTCCAGATCCTTGCGCAGATAGACCCGGCGAGTCGCTACACCCCCTATCACACCCCAAACGATCAGCCACAGTACGGCGGACCAGAAAATGCCCGAATATTCCATTGTAAAACTGCTCAGTTCACCCGTGTCGGCTCAGCATATTCGCAACAAAAAAAACAGTGGCGGGACAGATCATTCTGTCCCGCCACCATTACTGCATACAAAAATGGAACTGCTGTAGAAACTATCGGCCGACGTAGATCGGTTCGCCAGTTTTATACACGTCAGGATAGACAATCGTCATGGTATTGGACGGCTCGCCTTCTTTCTGGTACTGCACCATCGTGATGGCAGGATCCGGCCACTGGTGCCACCATTCGTCACCCTTGCCATCCGCACTTGGGTCTTTCTTAGAACCGTACGGAAAGTAGATACGACCCAGCGTGCCCTCGTGGCTGATGTTCTCCAACGCCGCGACGATGGCATCGCCGTCAGTTGAACCTGCCTCGTTGATGGCCTGCGCGATCACACCGATCGAGTCGTAGGCCTCCAGGGCATAACTCTCTACACCATCCTTGCCGGTCTGGGACTTGTAGTCGGCTGCCATCTTGAGCGCACTTTCGTTATACATGGTTTCCGGCACCCCAATTCGGGCCATGAAAGCCAGGTTGCCATCGGGGACGTTCTCCCACCAAGCCTTGCTCTCAAGCCCGGCCTGGTTGGCGTGGAACATTATGTCCTGAGGACCAATACCTGCATCCGCCGCTTGCTGAGTGTAGTTATAGCCTGCCTCACCGGTCAGCAGCACAATAACGTAGTCCGGGTTTTCAGCCTTCACCCGCTCCACGATCCCGGCAAAGTCCTGGGTACCGATGTCCACCCCAAAGGTGACGCTGCTGATGCCCTTTGAACCCATCCCTTTTTCAACTTCCGCAGCCGCCGGAATTCCGTAGTCAGTGTTTTCCGTGACGATTACGACCTTCTTCACGCCAGGCGCCTGGGCTCCAAACTTCCAGATCACGCCAGAGGCCCAGGAACTGAGCGGTGCAATCCGGAAAATATATTTCTGCTTGTCACCGGTAATGGTGTCGTTCCAGGTCTCGGCAAAAACCACCGGAATACCACGATCGTTGGCCACATCCTTCCCTGCCACACCGACCGAGCTGTGATACCCACCACCGATTGCGACCACCCCATCCTGGGTGATTAGTCTCTCCATCATCGCTCTGGCTTTCTCGGGCAGGCCCTCGGTGTCTGCGATGACGACGTCAATCTCGCAGCCGAGTACACCGCCAGCTGCATTGATGTCGCGCTCGGCAAGCAGCATCGCGACGCGCATTGCCTCACCACCAGTTACCGAACCGGGCGCGGACAGCGGCGCCAGTCCACCGATCTTGATCGGACATTCCGCTGCCATCGCCTGAGTCCCGATTCCCATCAGGCCCAGAGCCAACACCACTAGATATTTTTTCATGTTTTGTGCCTCCTTTTAGATGTAATTTCCATTCACTCGTAAAACCTCGCCAAGCGAACGAGATCAATACTAACCGAAAATATGAATCTTCACAGCATCATGTCGCAGTCAGTGTCCGCAGGTACTGGCCCACAAAATCGTAACCCACCAGTTTGGCAAATGCTGCTGTCAGCTGGGTGGTAACTGGCCCGGGGACTTTACCGTCACCCAGCGTTTTACCGTTGTAACTGCGCGCAGGGCACAGACACAGGCTGGTCGAGGTCATAAACGCCTCGTCGGCCGTTTCTGCTTGAAACGTAGTCAGATCTTCCTCCGACACCGGAATACCAAGTTCAACTGCCAGGTCGATCACGATCTGCCGACTCACCCCTTCCAGAACAAACTGAGGACGCGGGGTGAACAGCGTGCCGTCACGCACCAGGAAGATATTGCTGCCGATACCCTCACACAGGAACCCCCTCGTATCCAACAAGACAGCCCACGGGTGTTCGGCGTTTCTGCGGACCTCGTCTTCCGCCAGCACCAGGTTCATATAGTTGACGTTCTTGATATTCGGGCTCAGGCATTCAGGCGGTATCCGCCGAATAACCGGTGTCAACACGTCTATCCCGTCCCGGAACATCGGCGCACGGGCTTTTAAAGGCAAGGGCGTGCATTCAACGATCACCGTTGCCCCGCTACCCTGCTGCGCATCGCCGACGATGGATTTTTCACCGCGCGTCACCCGCTGAAACACCCAGTAATCGTCACCCTCTCCGCGTAAGGGTAAATTTTTTTCAACCACCGTCTGACTGATTTGCGTCATTTCCTCAGGTGACAGGCCGGGATCCATGCCCACGGCCTTCAATGACCGGTAAAGACGATTGATATGATCATCGAGCCTGAAGATCTTTCCCTCAAATGTCCGCGCGGTGTCAAATATGGCGTCGCCCAGCACAAAGCCGCGATCCCGAAACGAGACCTTGACTTCACTTTCCGGCAGATAGTCACCGTTGATGTATGCAACCCGTTCTTGAGCCATGTCAGTCCTCCCAATCAATAGAATTCATATTCTTCAGACAGCAGTCCAGCCGCCGTCGACCATCAGTGCGGAACCGGTCACCAGGCGCGATGCATCCGATGCCAGATAAACCACCGCACCCATCAGGTCTTCGACCTGACCCACCCGGCCCAATGCAATCTGAGACAACACCTGGTCCTTAAATGCTTTGTCTTCGAGCATTGGTTCTGTCATTGGGGTCTCAATAAATGTCGGGCACAACGTGTTCACCCGTATTCCCGACCCACCCAGTTCCCAGGCCAGCGCCTTGGTAAAACCTTCCACGGCGTGCTTGCTGGCGCAATAAACGGTTCGTCCGGGCCCACCCACATGTCCCATCTGCGATGAAATGTTGATGATCGAGCCATCGAGGTCTGCCGCAACCAAACCGCGGGCCACGGCACGGGTGGTGAAGTAAACTGATCTGACATTCAGTGCCATCACGTCGTCGTAATCGGTCTCGGTGTAATCGATACACAGCGCCGGCCGGTTGGTACCGGCATTGTTGACCAGCACCTGGAAGGGTCCCTGCTCTGAAATCAGCTGTGTCATTGCTGCGGTGTCCGTAACATCCAGCGCCATCGCAGTTGCAGCATCACCGCGGGCACAGATTGCGCCAGCGGCTTCTGATACCTCACTACCGGTTCTGGCCAACAGACAGACATCGGCGCCGGCGTCGGCCAACGCCGACGCTGCCGCCAGGCCGATACCGCGTCCGGCGCCGGTCACCAGGGCTTTACGACCATCGAGCCTGAACGAAGGTGTGCGCGGTAGATCCATGATCAACTGTCAGCGCTCAACCGCCGAATACCACGGTACATCGCGATTACCGTAGCGCCGCACCCGTACATTGGCCTGTTCACCATGACCGGCAAAGCCTTCGATCGCACACAGTCGAGAACAGTACTCTCCGATCATGGTCGAGGCCGCATCCGTGAGTACGCGCTGATAGGTACAGGTCTTCATGAATTTGCCAACCCACAGCCCGCCGGTGTAGCGCGCAGCCCCTTTAGTCGGCAGCGTGTGGTTGGTGCCGATTACTTTGTCTCCATAGGATACGTTTGTCCTGGGCCCCAGAAAGAGTGCACCATAGTTGGTCAGGTGCTCCAGAAAATAATCAGGATCTCGGGTCATTACCTGCACGTGTTCAAACGCCAGGCGATTGGCTTCAGTGACCATTTCGTCGACCGTTTCACATACGATCACCTGGCCGTAGCTGGCCCAGGATTCTGCGGCTATATCAGCAGTCGGCAGAATCTCGAGCTGACGCGCTACCTCGTCTAGGGTGTCTTTGGCAAGACTTTCAGAATCGGTCAGTAGCACCGCCGGAGACGTCGGCCCGTGTTCGGCCTGCCCCAGCAGATCGATCGCACACAACTCTGCATCGACTGAGTCATCCGCAATCACCAGGGTTTCGGTCGGGCCGGCAAACAGATCGATCCCGACACGACCGTAGAGTTGCCGCTTGGCCTCGGCGACGAACATATTGCCCGGGCCGACCAGCATGTCGACCGCAGAGATGGTCTGGGTGCCCAGCGCCATCGCTGCAACCGCCTGTATACCGCCGAGCACCAGAATCTCATCGGCACCGCCGTAGTGCATGGCGGCGACAATCGCAGGGTGTGGACCACCTTCGTGTGGTGGCGCAGTCGCCGTGATGTGTTTTACGCCGGCCACCTTGGCCGTCACGATGCTCATGTGAGCAGAGGCGACCATCGGATACTTGCCGCCAGGCACATAACAGCCGATGCTGCTCACCGGAATATTGCGGTGACCCAGCACTATACCCGGCAGGGTTTCGATCTCAAGATCATTCAGACACGCTTTCTGTTTCTGTGCGAAATTTCGGACCTGGGCCTGGGCAAATTGGATATCCTCAAGGTCCTGAGCCGGTACCTGGTCTATCGCATTCTGAATGTCTTTTTCGGTCAGGCGAAAAGACGGCGGACTCCAGGAATCGAATTTTTCCGACAGTTCGCGAACCGCATCGTCGCCACGCGATTCTATGTCTGCCAGAATGCTTTCAACCGTGGCCCTGACTTTTGCATCGCCCTCAGCAACCTCGGCAGCACCTTTGCCTTTCTTCAGATACCGTGCCATCGATCTTTTCTCCTTTTTGCCGCAGCTGTGGTCAGTGTTAGTGGACGCAGCCGGTCAAGATTCTTCGCGCAGTTCAACACGCCTTATTTTTCCCGAGATGGTCTTGGGCAGGCTCTCACGAAATTCGATCTCCCTGGGATATTTATACGGCGCAGTGGTCTCTTTGACATAGTCTTGAATCAGTGTTTTAAGTGCGTCGTCGGGTTCGTATCCTTCAGCCACCACAATATGGGCCTTAACGATTTCACCGCGGAGTTCATCGGGTTTGGCAACGACCGCAGACTCGACCACCGCGGGGTGTTCCAGCAAGACGCTTTCGACCTCGAACGGGCTGATCCTGTAGCCGGCAGAACTGATGATGTCGTCAGAGCGCCCGACAAACCAGATGTAGCCGTCAGCATCGCGGGTCGCGGTGTCGCCGGTGTAATACCAGCCATGCTGGAATGAATCCCGGTTGAGATTTTTCTCGTCTTCGTAATAACCGTCGAAAAGGCCCAGCGGCTGAACACCGCCGACCTGCAAGGCGATGTGCCCTATTTCACCGTCATCACAGATCTTGCCGTCACCATCGACAATCTGGACATCCATGCCCGGAACAGGCTTGCCCATGGAGCCGGGCCGGATTTCCATACCCGGGACATTGGCAACAATATTGACGGTTTCGGTCTGTCCATACCCGTCATGCACCATGGTGCCGGTAACATCTTTCCACATTCTGATCGCTTCCGGGTTCAGCGGTTCGCCGGCGCTCAGAGAATGGCGCAGCGAACCGAGGTCATAACCGGACAAGTCCATTTGCGCGAACAGCCGGTAGACCGTGGGCGGTGCACAAAATGTGGTGACACCGAGCTCACCGATGAGCCGCAGGTGAATATCGGCATCGAATTTCGCATCACCGTCATAGAGCACCACTGCAGTTCCGAACAACCATTGCGGGAACAGCATACCCCAGGCGGCCTTGGCCCAACCGGTATCGGACAGTGTCCAGTGAACGTCGTTTTCCGTCAGGTCCATCCAGTAGTTGCCCGTCACCACATGGCCCAGCGCATAGCCATGATCGCGCGGCACCAATTTAGGTAGCGACGTGGTACCGGATGTGAAATAAGCCATCATCATTTCATCACTTCGGGAATGCACCACAGCACCCGGATCGGCCTGGGCACCTGCTTCAGCGCACGCTTTGTCGTAACTGATCCAGCGGTCCTGTTCACCCCCAATCAGGATCAGGTGCTGCAGTGTCGGACAGTGGTCCTTAATCGTCTCAATCTTAGAGACGTGTTCCATGGATACCACGGCCACTGTGGCGTTTGATTTGTTGATCCGGTATTCGATGTCCTTTGCGGTCAGCAGATTGGTCCCCGGCATCGCCACTACACCTGCCTTGATGCAACCGATGACCACCTCGTACCAGGCCGGCACGCGGGGCATGATCACGACTGCACAGTCACCCTTGCGGGCACCAATCTGATGCAGCACGTTGGCAAATCGGGTTGACGCCTGGCTGAGATCCGAAAACGAATGATGCTCGACCACGGAACCCGAACGGTCTACCCAGATATACGCTGTCTTGTCGCCGTCAGCGGCGCGCGCATCAATGACATCAACACCAAAGTTGAAATACTCCGGCACTGCGATATCGAAATTACCCGGAACCGACAACTGGTCAAGAACGGGACTGAGATCGAACATGATGAATTACCTCGATGTATCGATTGCGGGTTCGAGTCGGGTTGAAACTACGGCGCGGGATTGCCAACCGCCAGCAGTGGCTCGATTTCAGGTGTGCCATCCGGCACAAAAAAATCGCTCCACAGTGGCTTCTCCGGATCCATGCGGTAACCACTGAAGTCGGTGACACCTTCCTGCGCCAGTAACACATCATCGACACAGAAGTTACCACTGAATTCCCGCGAATCCTTTGCCAGTATCGCCGCCGCGGCATCCGCCATGATCTGTGGCGAGCGACAATAGGCCAATGCGGCGTCACCAGCGAGGACATTGCTGATTGCCGCCGTGGCAATCACCGAGTGCGGCCACAGGGCATTTACAGCAACACCTTTATCGGCCAGTTCCCCGGCCATACCCAGCACACACTGACTCATCCCGAATTTCGACATGGTGTAGGCCACATTGGGTGCGAACCATTTCTGCTGCATATCCAGTGGCGGGGAAATGTTCAATATGTGGGGGTTGTCCGCTTCCAGGAGGTGAGGCAGGCATTCGCGCGACAGCATGAATGTTCCGCGCACGTTGACGCCAAACATCAGATCGAACCTGCGCATTTCAGTCTGTGCGGTCGGGGTTAATGAGATCGCACTGGCGTTGTTGATACAGATATCAATGCCGCCAAATGCCTGCACAGTTTCGGCAACGGCTGCCTGCACCTGCTCTTCGCTTCGAATGTCCGTAATCAGTGGCAGCGCCCTGCCGCCAGCCTGGACAATCTCCTCGGCGGCGGTATAGATGGTGCCTGGCAATTTAGGGTGGGGTTCTGCAGTCTTGGCCAGAATGGCAATGCTCGCACCATCGGCTGCAAGCCGTTTGCCAATCGCCAACCCGATGCCGCGGCTGGCACCAGAAATCACCACCCGTTTATCGGAAAAATTGCCCATTGTTTATCTCCATGAGTTTATAAGCGTCAGTAAATTCTGCCGGCACTGTGCGACGAACGGTTCAGGACAGGCCGATCCCCCAGTCCTTAAGGATCTCCGCCGTGTGCTCACCCGGCGCGGGTGGACTGCGGCTGAGTTCCGGTTCGGTTCGGCTGAAACGTGGTGCCGGTGCGGGCTGCACTACACCGTCGTATTCAACGAACGTCTGCCGCGCCATGTTGTGGGGATGACCGGGCGCCTCGGTCATGGACAGGACCGGCGCAAAACACACATCCGTACCTTCCATGAGGGCGCACCACTGATCCCGTGTCTTGCTGCGGAAAATTTGCGCCAGTGCGTTTTTGAGCGCCGGCCAGTTCGCAGCGTCCATCTGTCGTTTGAAGCGTTCATCGTCCACACCGGCTTTTTCCAGCAACAGCGCATAAAACTGTGGCTCAATTGAACCAATGGCCACCCACTCGCCGTCGGCACACTCGAATGTCCCATAAAAGTGTGCACCACCGTCAAGGAAGTTGGAACCACGGACATCCGACCACATTTGACTATGTTTCAGACTGTACATCATGGCCATCAAATGGGCAGCACCATCGGTCATGGCCACGTCAACGATCTGACCCTGCCCGGAGGATTGCACCTCGTGCAGGCCACACATCAGCCCAAAGGCAAGATACATAGCACCGCCGCCAAAATCCCCCACCAGATTGAGCGGCGGCACCGGACCCTGGTCAACGTTTCCGATGGCGTGCAACGCACCGGTCAACGCGATGTAGTTGATATCGTGTCCAGCGGCGTGAGACAGCGGACCCGCCTGCCCCCAACCCGTCATACGGCCGTAGACGATCGCCGGATTCCGCATAAAACAGACATCGGGACCCAGTCCCAACCGTTCCATCACGCCTGGTCGAAAACCCTCGATCAGGGCATCGGCTTTCTCGATCAACCTGAGTACGGTTTCAAGATCGTCTGGATCTTTTAGATCAAGCGCAATCGAGCGCCGTCCGCGATTAAGAATTTGATAGTCTTTATCAAAACCTGCCGTAGGACTCTTTCGGTCTACCCGAACAACGTCCGCACCCATATCGGCAAGTAACATGGCACAAAACGGGCCGGGCCCGATACCTGCCATCTCGACAACCTTCAATCCTTTCAATGGACCCACACCATCCTCCACAACGCATTGTGGTTAAACGCGCACCAGTTACTCTGTGTCAGTCTACTATGTGGATGCTGCGCGTGTCCCGGCAGCGGGTGGTGTCTCAGGCGGCCCTGCAAAACACTGGGCGTTGGCTATCCAGCGTTCAGCGACCGGACCTGAAACCATCAGTTGGGTATCTGCGATATTTCGGGTCTGGGTGACCACCTGGCAGAACTCGGTGGCCGACCCGCTGATCCGATCATCCGGATTGGATTCATTCCAGCTCCAGCACTCGCCGGAGGGCGCCACCAACTCGACGTGGGGTACCTGATCCGGAACTGTCCAGCCGCGGTTAAGAAAAGTCCACTTGAATGTATTCACCCCCAACACCGCAATGTTGTGGATACGGTCTGTATCCACTCGCTTGACTCCAAGCAGATCATAAACGGCCTGCCCGTGCGCCCAGGTTTCCATCAGGCGGGCGGTAATACTCGACAGCACACTCATGTCGGGTCCGGCCCATTTCAGGCGGGCCTTCGGGTCAGCATCGACCCAGCGGGCTGCCATATCGCTGTAATACTCGCGCCACCTGCTGACCAGCGCCCGGCCGGCAAGACCGTCGACCCAATCAGTTTCGAACTGCCGCATGCCGATCTGAGGAATCGCTGCTTTGACCCGCCCGATAAATTCAAGCAGTGCCGATTCATCGGTCAGCGACAAATCCGCCGCCCAGTTCCACATGTGCAGATGCGTAACAATGTCGTTGAGGGTCCAGTGCTTGAACTGCGTCTGACGACAGAGCTTGTCATCGCTCAGTTTATCGACTAACTGGAAGAGCGCTTCGCTTTCGTCCCGAAAATCGAGCGGTTGCTGAAACATTGGCAGACCCTCTAGGCCGTAGCCTCCAGGCTGGCGGTTAAACGTTCGCAGGCATCCAAAAAATCTACCTTGAATTCCTGCACCACCGCCGCCGCTGTTTTTTCCTGGTTCATCAATCCGACCCCCTGACCAACCCAGTAGGTTGCCAGATCCCGGGCGCCGGCATGACCGCTCTGGGCGAGTTTGTCGATCCGCAGCAGTGCGGGTTCCACCAGCAGTGACTGCAACGGCATCGGCAAAGGCGCCTGATCGCCTTGCTCCCAGGCATCGGTCCAGGGTGAGCGTAGCTGGCGTGAAGGTTTGCCGGTTCGAGAACGGCTGCGTACGGTATCGCTGGACGTTGCAGACAGCAGCTTTTCCTTGATCACCGGCAACGGTTCGGCCTCGACCGTCGTCAACCAAACCGAACCACACCAGGCGCCGGCTGCTCCCATGGCCATCGCAGCCGCCATCTGTCGGCCCGTGACGATCCCACCAGCCGCAAGCACCGGTGTGTCCCCCGCGACGGAAACCACTTCGGGAATCAGCACCATGGTCGAGATATTTCCGCAGTGACCACCGGCCTCACCCCCCACAGCAACCAGAATATTCACGCCGGCCGCGATCTGAGCAACCGCATGGACCCGAGTACCGACCAGCGCGGCTACCGGCACATCGCGGGACTTGGCTTGATCGATCATCACGCGTGGCGGCGTACCCAGAGCGTTGGCTATGAGACGGATCGGAAACGAGAAAGCGACATCCAGCATGTCGGCGGCACCGGCCTCTTCCAGATTGCGGGCAAAATTCAACCGGCCATTCTCTTCTTCATCCAGAGCACCGCCGTCAATATCATGTGCCTGGAGAACGCCGGAAATAAAATCACGATGGCTCAGGGGAAGGGCCTTGACCAGATCGACACTGTCGCGTTCCTCACCTTTGCCCTCAAACCGGTTGGGCACAATCAAATCAACGCCATAGGACTTGCCCCCGCAATGATCGTCGATCCAGGTGAGTTCTTCGCGCAGCTGCTCGGGCGAATAACGGACCGCACCAAACACTCCCATACCCCCCGCACGGGATACGGCAGCGACCACGTCCCGGCAATGGCTAAAGGCCAGTAACGGAAACTCGATGCCCAACATTTCACACACGGCAGATTTCATAGTGTTCCCCTGTTGATTCCTGGCTGTTCACTTGACCGCATGTCTTAGCTGATCTCGAACAGCACGTCGTCGATGGCCACCTGAACCTGGAGTGCGCACACCACCTGTTCGACTGTACCGTCTACCGGCGCATCGATCTCGTGTTCCATCTTCATCGCTTCAAGACTCGCGAGGCGCTGACCCTTCCGGACCACATCACCTGCTTTGACCATAATCTCGGTGACCCGGCCATGCATCGGCGCCAGCACGCGGCCGTTGCCGGCTTGCGTCTCTGACAGTGCAGCCGCAACCATCTGGTTATCAAAACACCAGGCCTCGCCATCCATGAAGAGGTACGCACGAGTTTGACTCTGCGCTTCATAAACAACCTCAATGGTGCGTCCGTCAACTTCAATGCGAGCCTTGTTCTCGCTGTCAGCCACCATGCGAACGGCTATTTCAGCACCCTCAGATCGCACCCGATAATCATCACCCCTGGCACTCACGGTCAGGTCGAGCGCGTTCCCGGCGAGCCCATAGCGGTAACGCGATACCAGCGAACCGGTGCTGGACCAGCCCAGCAGATCGGCAGGTACCAACAGAGCCCGCTGTCGGGCCGCGTCCCGCTGCCATCGATACTGCATGACCGCTGCCACAGCTGCGTGTTCGACGCCGGGTACCGCCGGCGACAGATCCTCTGGTCCGAAAGCCTGATCGATAAATGCCGTGGTCGCACAACCGTCGGCAAAAGCCGGACGATTCAGCACATCGACGAGAAACGTCCGGTTTGTCGTCAGCCCGAACAGCACGGTCTTTGTCAGTGCATCGGCCAACCTGCGCCGCGCACTCTCCCGGTCATCGCCCCAGGCAATGAACTTGGCCAGCATCGGATCATAGTGAGGACCGATCTGAAGGCCGTTGTCGATGCCCGCATCGATGCGAACATGCTCGGCCCTGCCAGGCTGCCACAGCGCCACTGTGCCAGTACAGGGTAAAAAACCACGGCTCGGATCTTCAGCGTACAGTCGGGCTTCGATGGCGTGACCGCTGAACTGAACATCCGCCTGGGTTAGTGTCAGCGGTAGGCCTTGTGCAATATCAATCTGCATCGCCACCAGATCGAGTCCAGTAATCATCTCGGTGACCGGATGTTCGACCTGCAACCGGGTATTCATCTCCAGGAAGAAGAAGTCGCCGCCTTCATCGAGCAGAAACTCGACGGTACCTGCACCACGGTAACCGATACTCTTGGCCGCCGTGACCGCGGTCTCCCCCATAGCGGAACGCAACTTGTCCGTCATCGCGGGACACGGTGCCTCCTCAATGACTTTCTGGTGGCGTCGCTGGACTGAGCAGTCACGCTCACCCAGGTGAATCACGTGACCCTGTTCATCCGCCATGATCTGTACTTCAACGTGGCGTGGCCCCTGCAGGGCTTTTTCCAGGATGACCTCGTCCGAACCAAATGCGTGCTGGGCCTCCGAGCGGGCCCGGGCCAGGGCTTTCGTCAACGCCGCCGGATCGTCCACCTGGCGCATGCCCCGCCCACCGCCACCTGCCGCAGCCTTGATCATCACCGGGTAACCAATCCGGCTGGCCGCTTCAATAAACGCATCGTCGGACGGGTCCTCCCCTGCGTAACCCGGCACGCAGAGAACACCGGCCGATGCCATATGGGCTTTGGCGCGTGCCTTATTCCCCATCAGTTCCACCGCAGCTGCGCTGGGACCTATAAACACGACACCTGCTGCCTCGCAGGCTGCCGCAAAGTCAGCATTTTCAGACAGAAACCCGTACCCTGGATGAATCGCACCGGCGTCCGTTTCCCGCGCCGCCGCCAGCATGTGCTCAATATCGAGATAGGACTGTGCGACCGGTGCCGGTCCGATGCAGACCGCGTCATTAGCCTGGCGCACATGCGGCGCGAGTGCATCGGCCTCCGAATAAACCGCAATGCTCCGGTATCCCAGTGCAGTCGCCGTTCGCATCACCCGTACGGCAATCTCACCCCGATTGGCGATCAGTATGCTGTTAAATCTATCCACCGCTGCGTTGACCGTCGGTCGTCAGTCCGACCAGCTGGGTTTTCGTTTTTCGATGAACGCTGAGATCCCTTCTCTGCCTTCGTCACTCAACATACCCTCGGCAAAGCGCTCTGCCGCCAAATCCAGCATCGCCTGGGGTTCGAGTCGGGCCGCTGCAAGAACCAGTTCCTTGGTCATTGCGTTCGCACCCGGTGCACAGCGCATCACCCCGGCCCTGATTTTCAGTTCTGCCTCATCCAGGGCATCCACATCGTCTACGACCTGATCTGCCAGTCCGATTCTCTGCGCTTCCTCGCCGTCGAAACGGGCAGCAGTCAGCATAAGACGCCGGGCCGCCGACAAGCCCAGGCGCTGAACGACAAACGGCGCGATCTGGGCCGGGGCAATGCCCAGCGTGGTCTCCGTCAGTGCAAACCGCGACTCGCGGGTCACCACAACCAGATCGCCTGCGCAGGCCAGGCCCAGCCCACCGGCGATGGCCGCACCTTCGACCAGGATCACGACCACCTGCGGCATCTCATTCACCAAGCGGAACAGTTCGCCTGCTCTACGACTCGCTGCCGCCACCAGTTGGTGTGACTCCGCCCCGCCCTGAAAATCTGACTGAAAAGCCTTCAGATCTCCACCGGCACAGAAGACCCCGCCGCGTCCGCGCAGGGTGATGCCTCGAACAGACCGGTCATCCTGAACCACTTGCAGGGTGTTGTGCAATTCGGTGGTTATTTCTTCATTCAGCGCGTTGCGGGATTCTGGCCGGTTCAGCCAGATCGTGAGCCAAGCATGCTGGACATCCGTTTCGATGGTCCTAGTGGGCGACAGAGCAGACATCGTCTTACAGCCGTGCAATACCAAAGCTGTTGGGCCGCAGTGTTCGGTTGCGTGACTCCCAGCAGGTTTGAAGCGCAAAGCCCAGGACTTTCCGGGTATCCCGCGGATCGACCATGCCGTGATCAAGCAAACGACCTGAGGTGTAGAACGCATCGGACTGCCGGTCATAGTGCTCGATGATGGCCTGTTTCTGTGCCTCAAGCGCTGCAGTGTCGATCTCTTTGCCGCGGCGCCGGGCAGAATTGATCATCACGTGCTCCATGGTCAGTGCCGCCTGTTCACCGCCCATGACGCCGGTAGTGGCATTGGGCCAGGTGAACAGAAAATCGGGTTCATAGGCATAGCCACACATGCCGTAATTTCCGGCACCAAAACTGGCGCCGATATAGAGCGAGATCTTCGGCACTTTCACGTTGGAGACCGCCTGGATCATCTTTGATCCGTGTTTGATCATGCCGGCGTGTTCATACTCTGTGCCCACCATATAACCGGTCGTGTTATTGAGAAATATGATCGGCAGGTTGGATTGATCGCATAACTGAAAGAACTGTGCGGCCTTGGTCGCACCATTGGGGTCGATCGGACCGTTATTGCCGACCAGTCCGCAGGATTGACCAAAAATATCAGCCTGGATACACACCGTCGATACGCCATAACGGGGCTTGAAGTCGACAAAATCAGAACCATCGACAATACGCGCCACGACCTCCCGGACATCGTAGGGTTTGTGGTAGTCCAGCGGCACAACGCCGGCAATCTCGTCCGGGCTGAAGACAGGTTCCTGGAACGATCTTGGTTCAGGGCGCGGGCAGGCACTGTTCCAGTCCAGCCGGCCGATCAGATCGCGTGCGATCTCAAGGCCGTGGCTGTCGTCTTCGGCCAGATATTCCACCAGTCCGGAGACCGACGCATGCATCTCCGATCCGCCGAGCTGTGCGTCTTCGGCGATCTCACCGGTCGCGGCCTTCAACAGCGCGGCGCCGGCCAGTGCCGCCATCCCGTTTTTCTTTACGCCGACGACGTAATCACTCATGCCCGGCTGGTAGGCGCCACCGGCTGTTGATGGACCGTGCAACACCACAATGGTCGGTATGCCCGCAGCACTGAGGCGAGCCAGGCCGTGGAACATACCGCCACCATTGGCCCAGAGTTCGACGGTGTAGCGCATCAGGTTGGCGCCTGCGCTTTCCACCAGGTGGATCAGGGGCAGCTTCTGTTCCTGTGCCACACGCAAAACACCCAGTGCTTTACTCACAGACGTGGTGGTCGAAGCACCGGCATTGATGCCGCTGTCGTCGACGAACACCGTACAGCGCACACCGCTGACAAAGCCGATACCACAGATCATGCTGGCCCCGGGAATACTGCTGTCCGGGTCTTGGTCATCGACCAGATAGTTGGCCATGTTGTAAAGCTCAAGAAACGGCAGGCCCGGATCCAGCAGGCCCGACAATCGTTCACGCGGCGTAAGCTGACCGCGTTCCTCAAAACGCGGGCGGCGGCGCTCCGACAGATCGTGTGCGCGTGTCTCCAGGCTGCGCAACTTCTCCACCAGGGCAAGCATCTGTTCGCGGTTGGCAGCGAATCCTTCGCTGGCGGGATCAATGCGGGAACGGTACTGGGTCATGAGATTCGCTCCGCAAGCGGCGCTGGCAGATCGATAGGCTGGGCCAGCAGGATCTGAGCATAACCTTTACCTTGCGCGTCATTTCTCAAACTGGCAATACCGCCGCCACCGAGCACATCGTGCAGCACGAAATTGATGGCATGTATTCCGGGCAAAAGAAAGCGCTCTACCCGCCCGTCGAGAAAGTGCGAAAAACAATTGGCCACCACTTCCGGTGTCAATGCGGTCCAGATATAGGGCAGGTATTCGGCCTGGCGGGCGATGATGCCGATATTGGCCTGGTCACCCTTGTCACCACTGCGCCCATAAGCCAGCCGGATCAGCGGCACCGGGGTCAACACGCCTTGTGCTTCGGGGCACGGCGACAACGTATGCGGTACGGGCACAGCAGGTTCTGAAGTCAGAACCGGCGCAACCGTATGGTCAATGCTGTCCCCACCCCAGTGGATGCGCACGCTGAGCTCCCCTTTGGGAAGCAAAAAAGAGAACAGACGAATAACGGGTGAGGGCTTTGGCCGTCCACCGGCAAAAACGCACAAGCCCGGCGGCGTTGCCAGACCCAGACCCGTTATCTCTTTTAAAAGAACACCAATACCGGCCGCCGACCGGTGGCGGGCTGCAATCTTGAGGGTCACCTCCTGGTAATCACCCGCGTGACTGCCAAGATATTTCTCGGGCACACCGCCGAGTATCTCGATGCTGGTTTCCGTGAAATCGCCAAGCTGCTGGGCTTCGATCTGCTTGTTTGCCCGGGCGATGGCCGCGTCGGCGAATACGCTGGCTTTTGACCGGGCATTAAAACCATTGAAGGTCAGCAGCTGACCCCCTCGAAATCCATCCGCGTATGTGGCACACACCTTGTAGGCCGCCGGCGCCGTGTACCCTGCCGCACCCCGCACCAGAACCCGGTTGGGTCCCTGCTGTTCGATCCGAATGCTGGAAAAGTCACAGACCACGTCCGGCAGTACATAAGCCTGAGGATCACCGATCTCGTAGAGCGCCTGCTCCGCCACGGTGGCGACGGTAACCAGCCCGCCGGTATTCTCCGGTTTGGTACACACGAACGACCCATCGGCGGACACTTCTGCGATGGGATAACCGATATCGGCCAGTGAACCCGCTGCTTTATGCCAGTCGGTAAAGTTGCCGCCCGTGGCCTGCGGACCGCATTCGAGTATGTGACCGGCGAGCGACCCCCCGGCCAGACGATCGAACTCATCGGGTTTCCAGCCGAACGCATCGATACACGCGCCCAGCGTCACGGCACTGTCGACACAGCGGCCCGTAATCACGATATCAGCGCCCAGAGCCAGGGCCTGAGCGATGGGAAACGCACCCAGATAGGCGT
>Ga0207966_1000014_pt1 | contig 82710 bp, 81 predicted proteins | sample Knorr_S23_td_NAD_FD_185611 | JGI IMG/M metagenome (GOLD analysis project Ga0207966, IMG submission 185611) | Marine microbial communities from Southern Atlantic Ocean transect - Knorr_S23_td_NADW_ad_2500m_LV_B (SPAdes) (version 2) | ecosystem: Environmental > Aquatic > Marine > Oceanic | place...
ATAGTAAAACCAAATAATACTCCGCAAACAAGTCTTTCAACTAAAAAGCGAGTAAAAATGGCGTATCCTCCCCTGTGTGTGGGGTGGTAAATAAACATCGAATTTTCGAGGTTTTTTTAAGAGTAATATTAGTCAGGTAAGTGAAATAGTATAATATTAACTGTAATTGGTTATTTACTTAAGTATATTGTTACTTCCGATTCAATTAGCGTTCCCTCATCAGCTTGAAAAAGTAAGGTAGAGAATAGTGTTAAATTTGTTTCACTGACATTAATAACGTCGAAGTATTCAAAGTCATCATCTTCGGGGTTGAAGTTTGGGTCGATAAATTCAATTCTATTACCATTCACCAATTCGTATTCCAAATTTAGAACATCACCGTCCATTTGGTTAATTGTAAATGTGCTATTCGTAATCGTTACAGTACCCTCATAACCTTCGCCTGTTACTATAACACCTTCTTCTAATATTTGTTGCCATTCCTCATCAGAAGTAGGCATTTGGAATCCAAATTCATCTTCAAATTCTTCAGGTGTCATATCTTCAGAATACATGGCTATAATAGTAAGCATTTCTTCTGATAGCATCATTCTAACTTCAGACGAGTCTGATGTCCAAGAACCAATAATTAAGTCTGCATTTGTTAGGTATTCACAAGAGTCATCAGCCTCAGTTGCTAGTGGGTCATAATTTATTGCTGTAGTATCTGTACAACCTAAAATCGGATCTTCTTCACAAGAAGAAAAGGAAAGTAAAACGACTAAGGTCGTAAATAGAGAAAGTTTTTTCATGATTATTTAACAATTAAAAGGCAATTTATAATTTTTTTTGGACAAAAAAAACATCCGTTTGTTTACTATATTTAACCAATGAAAAGAAAACCATCAATAGGGAAATCATTAGCTGAGCTTAATCCATTATTAGCAAAAGAATGGCATCCAACTAAAAATAGTGGTTTAACTCCTTTTGATGTTACAGAAGGTTCTAACAAAAAAGCATGGTGGAAATGTGATAAAGGAGAAGACCACGAATGGTGTACACATATCTATAATAGAACAAAAGATAGAAATTGTCCTTATTGCACATTAACCCCACAATCAAAACAAGAATTGACAATAACATTTGAGTTATTAACCATATTTAAGGACATCAATCCAAAGGGTTTTAAAACTAAAGTTAATGGTAAACTTTGGACTATTGACATCTATATTCCACAACTTCATTTAGGTATTGAATTCGATGGTAGTTACTGGCATAAGGATAAACAAGCTTTAGACAAGCTTAAAACAGAACAATTAAATGAGGAAGGGTTTGATATTATTAGGGTGAGAGAAGAACCTCTTAAAAAATTATCTGAAAATGATGTCATTTCAAGACTACCATACAATGGTAAAAAGGTTACTAATGATGTTCTGAGACGAATTATGAAGATGAAAAAACTTGACGATAGAAAGTTAAAACTAATTAATAATTATCTTGACAAAGAAGGGTTGCAAAATGAAAAGGGTTTGGATAAATATATTGATATGATTTTAACACAGAAAGGTGCTACCTAAGTTCTATTCCTAACCTCTATTAGAATAATATACTACACATACGATACAGAAGAATTCTTAAAAAGAGTGTCTTTATGCTTATCGTAGAACTTTCCAATCTTTTCAAAGTCTTGGATAAAAGAGTTCAATAATTGGACTGACTTGTGTATATCAAATTAAACAGTGAAAAGTAAATTGTTGGGAAAAAAGTTGGTAAAGATTACTCGGTTATCTACCCATATCATAACAACACCAAGGGTTATATAAATAACTAATTATCCCCTTGAGGGGACTATAGGGGTGTAATGAACAATAAAAAGCTCTTAAACAAAATCCTCTTTTTTCATCCCCAACCAATCCAGCGCAGATTTACTGAGCAATTGCTCCTTTTTAGCATCGTCCCAAGGCATGCTGTTTATGAGTTGCCCAGGTTGTAATTCACCTAGCGGGAAAGGGTAGTCTGTTCCCAAAGCAATTTTGTCGGCGCCCATCACATCCACAATATATTCCAACATTTTAGGATCGTGAACTAGGCTATCGATAAAGAACTTTCCAATACAATCTTTAGGATGCTTGTTATTATCAATAGCGCAAAGGTCGGGGCGGACATCAAATCCGTGCGAAATACGACCGATGGTAGAAGGGAAAGAACCTCCACCGTGGGCAAAGGCAACGCGAAGTTGGGGGAGTCTCTCGAAAACGCCTCCAAAGATGAATGAGCAAATGGCTCTGGAGCTTTCGGCAGGCATACCCACAAGCCAGGGAAGCCAATATTTATCCATATGCTCTTTTGCCATCATATCCCAAGGGTGTACAAATACACACATGTCTAGCTCTTGGCAGGCTTCGAAAATTGGAAAAAATTCCGGCTCGTTTAGGTTCTTGTTATTTACATGCGTTCCAATCTGAACCCCCTTTAAACCAATTTCTTTACAGCGTTTTAACTCTTGAATAGCGAGCTCTGCATTTTGCATTGGAACGGTTCCTAAACCAGTAAATCTGTTTGGGAAACGCTTTACAATATCTGCAATATGGTCGTTTAAGAAAACGGCCACTCCGAGCGTATCTTTTGGTTTTGCCCAATATGAAAACATTACCGGAACGGTAGACAGTACTTGCACATGAACACCTTGCTCATCGCATTGCTCCATACGTCTTTCTGCCGACCAACAGTTGTCGTCTACCTCGCGGAAAAACTTATCGTCCATAATCATCTTAGCACAACAAGGTTTGTGATGCTCTAGATTTATAAAGCCTCCATAACCAAATTTTTCCTTAAAATTAGGAATGTCTTTTGGCAGGATGTGTGTGTGAATATCTATGGTAAATAAATTCTTTCGGGACATAGGACTATTTTATATAAATCGCGGGTCGGGATCCATTTCTGTTCCACATTTATCGCAAGTACGCATGTCTTTTTTTGCGTAAAACTCCTTAAATCGAGGGATGAAATCCGATTCGATATTTGTTAAAGGGAAGTAGGTTTCGTGGAGTTTATGGTTACACTTATCGCAGAACCACAACAAACCATCAATATCGTCTGTTCCTTTGCGCACCTTTTCGATTACCAAGCCTACAGAGCCTTCTGAGCGCATTGGCGAATGCGGAACTTTTGCAGGAAGCAAAAACATTTCACCTTCTTTAATCGGCACATCTACAGCTTTTCCATCTTCCTGAATGCGAACATTAATATCGCCTTCAACCTGATAAAACCATTCTTCACTTTCGTTATAATGATAATCTTTACGGGCATTAGGGCCGCCAACAATCATCACAATAAAATCACCAGCTTCTTTGTAGAGGCTTTTATTTCCCACCGGCGGTTTTAATAAATCGCGGTTTTCCTCTATCCATTTATGTAAATTAAAAGGCTTTTTAATTGGCATAGCATACATTTTTAAAAGAGAGAGCAAGTTAGTTAATATAGTTGGTAGTACTAGTTTATGGCCGATGGATGGAGGTAAAGGCTATTCGTGAACTCGTGGCAAAAACCCTGTCCGCACTATCCATTCCACCTGCCCGACTTCGTCATTTTGGAGGGTGTTAATTCAACTAGGGTTTCCAGATTCACCTTTTACAATAAACATTCAATTAGTAGATCGTCACGTATTTTAAAACAAAAAGTGAAAATTAAAAATAAAGTTGTATTATTGCACTCAGATGAGAAACAGAATTACAAATTGCAATTGGTGGACTCGGATTAGTTAATCTGAGAAGCTCTGCTATGTATCAATCATATTAAAAAGACTCGCTTCTCGCGGGTCTTTTTTTGTTTAAGAAAATAAGGATGAACAGTCAACAACGAAGAAATACATCTTTTACTGCCTGGCGGTGGAACTTTTTAGAAAGGAAATCTGAGAAGAAAAGCTTGTAGTATCTATACATTCACTAAAGCCCGCTTCTTGCGGGCTTTTTTTATGCGAAAAAATGAAGAAACACAAAATTTATAGTACCGGTATTAAGGTTTTAGCCGACACGATAACTCCCGTGGGAGTGTATCTGAAAATGAGGGATCATTACCCCAATGCGCTCTTGTTGGAGAGCTCCGACTATCACAGTAAGGAAGATAGTTTTAGTTTTATCTGTCTTCAGCCTATGGCGGGTTTTGAGGCAACAGAAAAAAACTATACACTTTCAAATCTGGATGGTTCAACAGAGTATTTCGAACTGAATTCTAAGAGAGAGATGGCGGAAGTTTTTAAAGGCTTTTTGTCTCAGTTTGAAGAGGTGGAAAACGAAAACCCAATTCGGATATGTGGTCTGTTTGGTTATACCTCATTCGAAGCTGTGCAGTATTTCGAGGATATAGAGTTTAGCCCTAAAAGTGATGCTTACAAAGATAATCCCGATATGAAATACCAACTCTTTAGGTATGTATTGGCCATTGATCACTTTAAAAACCAACTCTATATTTTGAAGTATGATACTTCGCCTCTTCAGTCTGATGACTCGGATTTAAAGAAAGTCCTTTCTCAATTAAAAATTGAACGTACAGAGCAGTTTAAGTTTTCAAAAACAGGTGAGGAACTCAGTAATTTAAGCAATCAGGAATACGAAAAGGCTGTGGAGAGGGGTGTGGATCACTGCCGACGTGGGGATGTTTTCCAGGTGGTTTTGTCCAGAGAATTCAAACAAGATTTTAAAGGCGATGAATTCAATGTGTACAGAAGTATTCGAAGCATCAACCCATCGCCCTACCTCTTCTACTTTGATTATGGCAACTTTAAACTCTTCGGCTCTTCTCCCGAATTGCAGATTTCCGTTCGAGATAATCAAGCGGTGATTGCCCCTATTGCGGGAACAGTAAAACGAAGTGGCAATGCACAAGATGATTTGCGCCTGGCGCAAGAAATGAGGGAGAATCCGAAGGAGATTTCAGAGCACATCATGCTTGTCGATTTGGCGCGAAACGATTTGAGTCGTAGTGCCGAAAACGTATCAGTGGATGAATATGCTGAAACTCAATTTTACTCACATGTCATACATATGGTGAGTAAGGTTAGTGGTCAGCTATTAGAAGGGAAAAGTAGTTTAGACCTCTATTTCGACACCTTTCCTGCGGGGACACTTTCGGGAGCACCCAAATACAGAGCATTACAAATAATAGATGAAAACGAGCCGAGCAAACGCAATTTTTATGGAGGAGCAATTGGCTTCTTCGGCTTTGACGGCACTGTAAATCACGCTATCGTGATACGCTCAATTCTCAGTAAAAATAACACACTCGTATATCAAGCCGGAGCCGGAATAGTGGTCGGAAGCACTCCTCAGGGTGAACGAAAAGAAATCGATAACAAGGTGGCGGCGATCCGCCGAGCCATCATAAATGCAGTAGAAATATGAAACTCTTAGTACTCGATAATTACGACAGTTTCACCTATAATTTGGTGCACATGCTTCGCAGTATGAACATCGATCACGAGGTATATCGAAACGATAAAATTACTTCGGAAGAAGCTCTACGCTTCGACCTCATTATTCTTTCTCCAGGCCCTGGAATACCTTCCGAATCTGGAAATCTGCAAAAGATAATAAGCGCTTGTGCAGGGCAAAAACCCATTTTGGGAATATGTCTCGGTCATCAAGCAATAGCGGAATATTTAGGGGCAGAGCTGGTCAATATGACTAAGGTTTATCATGGAGTAAAAAGTAGAATTAGCCTTCAGTCAGATGCGGAAATGTTTGAGGATATCCCCGAAAACATCCAAGTAGGGAGATATCATTCTTGGGAAGTGCTTCGTGAAAATTTACCTGAAAGCATCCGTATCACCGCCGAAGATGAACAGGGAGCAATCATGGCATTATCGGTTCCTTCTCAAAAATTATATGGCATTCAATTTCACCCCGAGAGCATCATGACAGAACACGGGGAGCAAATGATTCGAAACTTTATAAAAATCGCCCAATCATGAAAGAGACCTTAGAATATCTTTTTGAGCACAACACCCTAAGCAGTGAAGAGGCTAAAGAATTGCTGACTAAAATTTCAAAAGGGAATTTTAAGCCCGACCAGATTAGCTCCTTTTTAACGGTATTCCGAATGCGAGGAATCACGGTTGAAGAGCTCAAAGGCTTTCGCGATGCGCTAAGAAACTTGTGCAAACGCGTCGATTTAGACGCTTATTCGCCTATTGATCTTTGCGGAACTGGAGGCGATGGAAAGGACACTTTTAATATCAGCACACTATCCTCTTTTGTGACCGCAGGAGCAGGAGCCAAAGTTGCAAAACACGGAAATTACGGTGTGAGTTCTTCTTGTGGCTCATCGAATGTTTTGGAATATCTCGGCTTTCAATTTACAGCAGATGCCGATAAAATAGAACGCCAGATTGACCGTGCGGGAATTTGTTTTCTCCACGCTCCTTTATTTCATCCAGCTATGAAAGAGGTGGCTCCCATTCGCAGAAATATGGGGGTGCGCACTTTCTTCAATATGTTGGGCCCAATGGTAAATCCAGCCTTCCCAAAAGGGCAGTTGGTTGGAGTTTTCTCTCTGGAGCTTCAACGATATTATAAATATATCTACGAAGAAAGTGCTATTGAATATCGTATCGTTCACTCATTAGACGGCTATGATGAAATCAGTTTAACAGGAGATGTGAAGCTGATTAGCCCTGGAAAAGAAGAGCTTTTAAGTCCACATCATTTCTCAGAAAAAAAGTTGAGCCCTATAGCTATTAGTGGTGGAAATAGTATTGAGTCTTCCGCAAAGATTTTTCTCGACATCCTGAAAGGAAAAGGGACTAATGCACAAAATTCGGTGGTTATCGCCAATTCGGGAGTAGCCATTCATACGGCCTTTCCCAACAAAACGAGAGAAGAATGTCGCGAGATGGCTATCGACTCTTTACAATCAGGAAAAGCAGAACAAGCATTTAACAAACTACTTACGCTATGAGCATTTTAGAAGAAATACTAGTCCACAAATCAAAAGAGCTAGCGGAACAAAGAGAAATTATTCCTATAAAATCACTCGAAAAAAGCATCTATTTCAACACGCCAATCGTCTCCATGAAAAAGTATTTGAGACGAGAGGATAAGGTGGGCATCATTGCTGAAATAAAAAGAAGCTCGCCGAGTCAAGGTGTCATCAATAGTCAAATTGATGTTGAGCAACTTAGCATCGCCTACATACAAGCGGGAGCATCGGCATTATCTGTTTTGACTGATAATAAATATTTCGGAGGATCTACTCAGGATGTGCAAACAGCTCGAAAATTCAATTACTGTCCTATTCTTCGCAAAGAGTTTATCATCGACGAATACCAACTGATTGAAGCCAGGAGCATGGGTGCAGATTGCATCTTATTGATTGCCTCGGCATTGCCAGAAAAACGATGTAAAGAATTAGCTCGTTTTGCTCAAGAATTAGGATTAGAGGTTCTCTTAGAGGTACATAATAAAGAGGAATTAGACTCACACCTCTCAGTGGGTATTGACATAGTAGGGGTGAATAATCGGAATTTGCACGATTTTACTACGAGTATCGATCGAAGCATCGCCCTAGCCGAATATATCCCAACCGAATTTGTGAAAATTAGTGAGAGTGGAATTGCGAAGGCCAAGGATATAGTGGCCTTGAAAGCTCATGGATTTGAAGGGTTTTTAATTGGAACGCATTTCATGAACCATGCACATCCCGACTTGGTTTGTGCAAAACTGGTTCGAGAAGTGAAAAATCTGGAGCGACTATGAAAATCAAAATTTGTGGAATGAAAGAAGCTCAAAATATTCAGGAGGTCGCAAAACTAAATCCAGATTTGATGGGCTTTATATTTTATGAAAAGTCTGCTCGATATGTTGATGCAAAGATTTTGGCCGATGCGGTTCAAACATTACCATCATCCATTTCGAAGGTTGGGGTTTTTGTAGATGAAGAACTAGAAAAGGTCTTGGATCTTTGTAATAGTTTTGGCTTGAAATACGCTCAATTACACGGCAAGGAAACATCTGAGTATTGCGCGAAAATCAAGGCAGGTGGGATCTCAGTAATTAAGGTTTTTCATATGGATAAAACTTTTGATTTGTCACAAGTAGAAGCTTACGAAAACTATTCTGAAGTCTTTCTTTTCGACACCAAAACCAAAGGCTACGGAGGTAGCGGTAAACATTTTGACTGGAGCTTGCTCAACCAATATACACTAGATACTCCATTCCTATTAAGTGGCGGGATTTCTACTGAAGACCTTACAACAATAAAAGCCTTGAACATTCCAAAACTTATGGGAATTGATGTGAATAGTCGTGTGGAAATTTCCCCGGGAAATAAGGACGTGAACAAGGTAAAAGAACTCATACTAAAAACTAGAGAAGGATGAAATACGATGTAAACGAACAAGGGTTCTACGGTGATTTTGGAGGAGCTTTCATCCCTGAAATGTTATACCCTAACATTCAAGAATTGAAAAGTTCTTACCGGGAGATTCTCCGCGATGAGGATTTTACTGAGGAGCTTAATAGCTTACTAAAAGACTATGTGGGAAGACCCACTCCTCTGTATTTTGCCAAGCGATTGAGTGAACATTATGGAGCAAACATCTATCTGAAACGCGAAGATTTATGTCATACAGGCGCGCATAAAATCAACAATACACTTGGGCAAGTCCTTTTGGCACAACGACTCAATAAGTCGAGAATCATCGCCGAAACAGGTGCTGGTCAGCATGGTGTTGCTACTGCAACAGCTTGTGCATTAAAGGGCTTGGACTGCATCGTTTATATGGGGGCAAAAGATATTGAGCGACAAGCCCTTAATGTAGCTCGCATGAAAATGCTTGGCGCAGAAGTTCGACCCGTACACAGTGGAAGTAAAACATTAAAAGATGCCACTAACGAAGCCATTCGCGATTGGATAAATAATCCAGAAGACACGCATTATATCATCGGCTCTGTGGTTGGACCCGATCCCTATCCCGATTTGGTTACTCAGTTGCAATCCGTCATTTCCGAGGAAATTAAAAAACAGATGGAGGGATTGCCTACACATATCATTGCCTGTGTAGGTGGTGGTAGTAATGCCATCGGAGCTTTTTATCATTTTTTAGAAGATGAAACTGTTGAGCTTATCGGGGTAGAAGCAGCAGGCTTGGGCCTTCAAACAAATAAGTCAGCGGCGACTCTTGCCTTGGGAAGTCGTGGAGTTCTTCACGCTTCCATGAGTTATCTGATGCAAACTGATGATGGACAAGTGATAGAACCTCATAGTATTTCTGCAGGATTAGACTATCCTGGGATTGGACCTTTGCATGCTCATTTACACGATAATGGGAGGGTGGTCTACACTAGTGCCACTGATCAAGAAGCCCTAAATGCAGCTAATAAGTTGATGCAATTAGAGGGGATAATTCCGGCATTAGAATCGGCTCATGCCTTGGCACATCTTGAGAAGATGACATTTAAATCGACTGATAAAATTGTGATTAACCTCAGTGGTCGTGGCGATAAAGACATGAGCACTTATATAAACGCAAGCGTCCTATGAGTACTTTAAAAAAGCTATTAGAAACTAAAAAAGAGGGACTTCTAAATATATACTGCACAGCGGGATATCCTCGACTTAATGATTTACCGACTATCGTAAATGCCTTGCACGAGGCGGGAGTGGATATGGTGGAAATAGGAATTCCCTATTCGGATCCTATCGCCGATGGTGAGACCATACAGGAGAGTAATGCGATTGCCTTGAAAAATGGAATCAGTATTGATTTGATTTTTGAGCAGTTGAAGCTATGCACTAAAGACATCCCCAAAATTGTGATGACTTATTTCAATCCAGTTTTTAAATATGGCTTGGAGCGTTTTTGTCAGCGATGTCAGGAATTAGGCATCGAAGGGATTATCATTCCAGATTTGCCATTAGACTTATATCAATCCAGATATAAAAAGTTGTTTCAGAATTACGGCCTGAGCCCTATTTTCTTAATCACTCCACAAACCAGCAAGGAACGTTTGAAGCTCATTGATGGGTTGAGTAGCAGATTTATTTATGCGGTAAGTAGCTCAAGTACTACGGGAAAAACGATAGGAATTAATGGGGGTAGTACATACTTATCGGGATTAAAAGATTTGGGCCTACAACAACCAATTCTTGTTGGATTTAACATCGGCACCGCAAAAGATCTTGCGCATGTACAAGAACATGCTCAGGGAGGAATCATTGGAAGTGCATTCATCAAACACCTTGGTAAATATACTGATCCAATCAAGGCTTGTCACTCATTTGTTGAACAGATTACCAAAAGATAAAGACGTGAAGATTATGCGTGGAGGTGTTTATAAACCTCGAACCAGTCCTTATAGTTTTAGAAGGCTTAAAAACCTTTCACCGTATTTGTAAAGCTAATGGCATTAAAATCATCACCGAGGTGATGGAGGCCTCTCAGATTGAAAGCATGTATGATTATGTGGACATTTTTCAGGTGGGCGCTCGGAATTCACAAAATTTCAATTTACTCGATGAGCTAGGAAAGCTGGATAAACCCGTTATGTTGAAACGAGGTATAAGTGGTACTATCGACGAGTTACTTTATTCTGCAGAGTATGTTTTTAAAAATGGAAACGAGAAAATTCTCTTGTGCGAACGAGGTATGAGAGCCTATGAGAAGAGTTATAGAAATACGCTGGATTTGAACGCTGTGCCTATTCTAAAGGAGAAATCTCATCTACCTGTAATTGTCGATCCTTCCCATGGGATTGGCATTCGAAAACATGTCATTCCAATGGCTTTGGCGGCAACTGCAGTAGGCGCCGATGGTATTTGTAGAAATGCACTAAAGACCAGAACATGCCGCAACCGAGGGACAACAAACACTCGACTTCAAGCAGTTTGATGAGATGATTGCGAAGGTGAAGAAAATTGAAGAGGCTTTGAGGTGGACTAATTAAGAATTAGCCCTCTGACGCTCTGCATGAGCGTAGCACAATAGACCATCATCTAATAAGCATTTCTATTCACTAAACACCGATTCTATAGAAGAGGTAACAAGGATTTACAATGAACTTTCGAAGGGAGGAACTATAAATGCCTTTGGAAAAAACTTTCTGGGCTGCCTACTTCGGAATGGTTACCGATAAATATGACATCCACTAGATGGTAAATTGTGAGCTAGCAGCGCATAAAGAATTCGAAAAGGAGAATATGAAATAACGTTTATTTTACAATTTGCTAATTGCTCGTTTTCAGGTTATTCCCACCGACTATTTCTGGTCACTGTTCATCGGTCACGAATTACTATCTTTGATAAATTTCAAACGACGACAATGATTCAAAAATTACTGGCACTTATCTTCTTGATAAGCTTAAGTGCTTGCGATAACTCCAGTTCTAGTTCAGAAAAGCAACAAAAAGGTCCTAAAAATGGATTAGTCCATACCTACAATGCGGATGGAAGTATTTCGGCATCCATCAACTATAAAGATGATATTCGACATGGTTTGGCTTCCGATTTTTATACCGATGGAAAGCTACGCGCCAAGATCGATTATGTGAACGGTGTTAAAGAGGGTAAAGCCAAATGGTATCATCGCAATGGAAACTTGTTCCGAATAACCGATTATGTAGCTGATCAGCGTCATGGTTTTCAGAAAAAATATTACGACGATGGAACCCTCATGTCTGAAGCAGAATTTTATGAAGATTTTGCTGTGCTTGGTTTAAAAGAGTACAGCCAGTCGGGGAATGAGCGAAAAGCAAAAACTACTTTTGTTTTAGGCGAATCAACGCGCATATCCGATGGTTCGTCGGTAGTAGAGGTTCGACTGTCTAATAAAGTGAAAGAGATCACGTTTTACCAAGGTGAATTGATAGATTCTAAATTTCTACATTCAGGCTTGGAAGAAGTGAACAAAACAGCAAATATGGGCTATCTTACTTTCCCAGCAGGGGTAAAGCAGCTGTCGGTAATTGCGATGTATAAAACAAGGTATAAGAACTATCGTGTAGTTCAGGAAATAGTAAAAAAATAAGCGAGATGAATTTATCTTTAGAAGGAAAGCGCGCCCTAGTTTGTGGGAGTACGCAAGGGATAGGAAAAGCTGCAGCAACAGAATTAGCTCAGTTAGGAGCGAGCATTACTTTGGTAGCTCGTAACGAAGAAAAGCTAAAAGCGGTTCTGGCAGAATTGGATAGTTCGAAAGGGCAAAAGCATACTTATATTTCGGTAGATTTTACTCAGCCAGAAGATTTAAGAGCAAAGATTCAAGCGTACGCGAAAGAGTACAATGCCAATATTTTGGTGAATAATACGGGTGGACCTGCAGGAGGCCCTGCGAATGCCGCACATACCGACGAGTATATTCAAGCTTTTACCAACCACTTAATTTGCAACCAGATATTGGTTCAAAATTTAATGGAAGGAATGAAGTCGGAAGGCTACGGTCGCATCATCAACATCATTTCTACTTCGGTAAAACAACCCTTGAATGGTTTGGGCGTATCGAATACTATTAGAGGAGCTGTGGCAAGCTGGTCAAAAACTTTGGCGAACGAACTAGGTGGCTTTAACATTACGGTAAATAATGTATTGCCGGGAGCCACGAACACCGTTCGTTTAAAATCGATCATCGAAAATAAGGCGATGGAAACAGGACAAACTGAAGAAGCTGTTTTAGAGGCGATGAAAAATCAAGTTCCTATAAAGCGTATTGCTGAGGCTGAAGAGGTGGCTAATGCCATTGCATTTTTAGCTTCGCCAGCTGCATCATACATCAATGGAATTAATATCCCTGTTGACGGAGGAAGAACTGCTTGTTTGTAAGCTATGGAAAAGATTCAAAATTATATCGGCGGTAAGCTCTACGAACCTGTTTCGGGGGAATACCTAGATAATTATAAGCCATCAACGGGAAAGGTATATTCCTTAATTCCCGATAGCGATCAGCGCGATGTGGAAAAAGCAGTTGAAGCGGCAAAGGCAGCTTTCCCTGCTTGGTCGGCTATGTCCTCTGAAAAACGCTTGGGTTATTTGATGGCAATCGCCAATAAGATTGAAGAGAATTTGGAAGATCTTGCTATCGCTGAGTCTAACGATAATGGAAAACCTTTATGGTTGGCAAAAGCAGTAGATATTCCTAGAGCATCGTCCAATTTCAAGTTTTACGCTACGGCTATCATGCACGATAATACCGACTGCTTTGATATGGGTGGTGTGGCTGTAAATTATACCCTGCGCAAACCTATTGGTGTGGCGGGATGTATTTCGCCTTGGAATTTACCCCTGTATTTATTTACATGGAAAATTGCTCCTGCACTAGCCACGGGTAATTGTGTGGTTGCAAAACCTTCGGAGCTTACACCGATGACGGCTTATTTACTTTCGAAATTGTGTATGGAAGTTGGCTTGCCTGCTGGGGTCTTAAATATCGTTCATGGTTTAGGTCATAAAGTAGGTGCTGCGATAACTGAGCATCCCGAAATCCCTGTGATTTCATTTACCGGAGGAACTTCTACAGGACAGCAAATTGCAAAAGTTGCCGCTCCAATGTTCAAGAAATTGTCTTTGGAGTTGGGTGGTAAAAACCCAAATATCATTTTTGCCGATTGCGATTTTGAAGATGCCTTGGCAACTACGAAGCGCTCTTCTTTTGCCAATCAAGGTCAGATTTGTCTTTGTGGCTCACGTATCTTTGTGGAGCGACCAATTTACGAGAAATTCCGTGATGCTTTTGTAGAGCAGACTAAAAAAATGGTTGTGGGTCATCCGATGGATGAGAAGGCCAAATTGGGAGCTGTGGTTTCTAAAGATCATATGGAGAAAGTACTTTCTTATGTAAAGCTCGCTCAAGAAGAAGGCGGTACAGTTTTAGCAGGAGGTAAAAGAGTAATCTTAGAAGGCGAATTTGCCGAGGGTTACTATTTAGAGCCTACCATTATCGAAGGTCTAAGTTATGACTGTCGCACAAACCAAGAAGAAATTTTTGGGCCTGTGGTTACCATCATGCCTTTCGATACCGAAGAAGAAGTTTTAGGGTATGCCAATAGCACCAAATACGGACTTTCGTCAACGGTATGGACGAGCGATTTGAAGAGAGCGCATCGAGTAGCAGCAAATTTAGAGTCGGGAATTGTGTGGGTAAACACTTGGTTGCTCAGAGATTTGAGAACTCCTTTTGGAGGGATGAAACAATCGGGTGTTGGTAGAGAAGGTGGTTTTGAAGCCTTACATTTCTTTACAGAACCTAAAAATGTATGTATTAAATTATAATGTCAGAAAACTTGGGAGACATACTTCAGAATTTTGATCCGATCTCTCTAAAAGAGATGGATGGGGTGAAATTATTGAAACGTACCGACACGAAATATCTTCTTTCGCTAACGGAGTTGAAGGCTATTCTTCCACAATTATTGGACGATTATAAGGTGCTTGAAATAGGTGAGCAAAGAATTTCTTCCTACCAAACGACTTATTTAGATACCGAAGAGAAAACCTATTTTCACCAGCATCATCAAGGAAGATATAAACGCCATAAAGTGCGTTTTCGATCTTATAAAGATTCAGGGGCTACCTATTTAGAGGTGAAGCTGAAGCAAAAAGGGCAAACCAATAAAAAGCGCATTTCGGTAGATAAGGATGATGATTTCTCTACGGAAGAAAAAGCATTTTTAAAAAAATGGATTCCTGAACACCACTCAGAATTGAAGCATAGCTTGAAAAATAAGTTCCAGCGAATTACCTTGGTAAACAAAAACTTACCCGAGCGCTTGACCATCGATTTGAATCTTTCTTTTGAATATAACAATAAAGAAATATCTCTTTCGGATCATGTGGTGCTAGAATTGAAGCAAGAGAAGTTCAATAGAAAGTCATTTATCCTTACATTGCTTCGATCAAAAGGCTTGAGACCAATTAGGGTGAGTAAGTACTGTATGGGCTTACTTCTGTTGGAAGATAACTTAAAATACAATCGATTTAAAAGTCGATTATTACAATTGAATAAAATCAGAAAAGTATGGAATTTCTAGGCATAGAATTGTTCGACCAAAAGGACTTTTACAAGCTACTCTTTAGGTTTATTATCGATTTTTCGGTAACATTTATCATCGTTAGAGTACTGTATTTTGGAGCTAATAGAAGAAAAGATTACCTCTTTACCTTCTTCATATTTAACCTATTAACCTTCTTCATCTGTTTTCTTTTGAGAAAGGTACCGATGGAGCTGGGATTCGCTTTAGGACTCTTTGCAGTGTTTGGAATATTGCGTTATCGAACGGAACCTCTACCTATTAAGGAGATGACCTACCTGTTTATCGTAATAGGATTGGCCATGATTAACGCCTTGGTTAACAAGTCGATTTCTCTATCAGAATTGGCATTTGTGAACATTTCAGTCCTCTTAGTTGTCTTTAGTTTCGAAAAGCTCTGGTTTAATAATGAGGTTCAGAAAAAGCGGATTACCTACGAGCGAATAGACCTAATTAAGCCCAGTGATCGGCTAGAAATGATTAAAGATTTAAGAAAGAGAACGGGGCTTGATATTGTGAAAATACAAGTGGGAAAGATCGATTTCTTAAGAGATGTTGCTCAGCTTACTATTTTTTACAAACCCGAGTCGCAAGAGGTGCTCTGGGGAACACAGATTGATGAGGATGAAGAATAAGGTCCTCCTTATAATCTTATTTCTCCCCTGTGTTTTGTTTGCTCAGGATAAAGATGTAGAGTTTTGGGCTTCGGTAAAATTTAGCAAAAAACTGACTAAAAATATTCGATTCGAATTGCAAGAGCAAATTCGTTGGGCGGATAGCCTGAGGCAATACGATCAAAACTTCAGTCAATGGGGTGTGAAATACAAAGTGCTTAAAAGTCACACTTTAGGCTTGAGTCTTCGCTTTGTAGATCCTGCTGAAAAAGATAAGTATATGAGGATGAACTTTGATTTGACATCTTCAAAAAAGCTGAATAAAATCCCTCTAAAATTTAAACACCGCTTCAGATACCAACAGTCTTGGGATGTGTTTGGCACAGCAGACGAGTCTTATTTAAGATCTAAATTAGGCGTGCAGTTCCGCCGAAAAATTATTAGTCCTTATGTAGCCATTGAATACTATTATCAGCTAGATGCTATTAATGAATTCAAGAAAAAAAGAAATACGTTAGGGCTTCAATGGGCCATAAATGAAGATATGAAAATGGAGTTTTTTCTCCGAGATCAGGAGGAGTTGAATAAGAAAAAGAACGACAAAGTGGTCATCCTCGGTTGTGAGATGTATTATAAGTTTTAACAAAATTCGATTTGATCGAAGTATATTCAATTAGTCTCTCCTACTTTTTAGCAATCTACCGAACATATCTTCTTCGCGATTCTCTTCCTTAGCCAATCGAAAAAAATAACGTAAATTGCCTTACCGAAAAAAATAAATTATGAAAAGAGTATTGATTATTTTGAATTGCATCTTCTTAAGTGTAGGGGTTTTACAGGCGCAAGACTGTGTTTTACCAGGCGAATTTGTTGGAAATACTGGGGTTAATATGACTGTATTATTACTTGCACCTGCGGTTGGGGTATTGCCGAATGTGTCGGGTGTAGCTTATGTTACTGCTACCACTCCTGCAGGTTTAGTGGTTGGCTCCTCAAGTATTGCCGAAGAAAATTTGCAAGCTGGGCAAGCCGCCTTAACTCTTTGGGGAGACGATTCAACTACCCCAGAACTTGATGGCGCAGTTCCTGGAGAGTTAATAACTATACAAGTTGTTGATGGTTTGAATCTTCATGATGTAACTCTGGCTGCAGACCTTATCTATACAAACAATGGGTTTCTTCCAATAATGGTACCTCCAACGGTTTCTTTTAGCTGTGGAGCTTCTCTTGTAGGCTGTACAGATGTTGCTGCTTGTAATTATGATGCATCTGCGACCCAAGATGATGGTACTTGTACTTATGCTGACACCTATTACGACTGTGACGGTAATTGTTTGTCGGATACGGATGCCGATGGTATTTGTGACGAGCTGGAAGTGGAAGGTTGTATGGAGCCAATGGCATGTAACTATGATGCTACTGCAACTGATGAAGGTGATTGTACTTACGCTGTAACTTATTACGATTGTGCTGGAAACTGTTTAGCTGATGCTGATAGTGACGGTGTATGTGATGAAGAGGAAGTTGTAGGATGTCAAGATGCTACTGCTTGTAACTTCGATGCTGACGCAACAGATGCAGGTGACTGTACTTATGCAGAAACGAACTACGACTGTGATGGTAACTGTTTATCTGATTTGGATGCCGATGGTGTTTGCGACGAGTTAGACAACTGTATTGATGTTGCCAATGCGGATCAGTTTGATAATGACGCCGATGGCGAAGGTGATGCTTGTGATTACGATGACGGTATTGGAATGGACGAATTAGAAGGAATTCAATTATCAGTATTCCCTAATCCAGGTTCAGCGGTTCTTCACATTACAATCGATGCTCCAGTAGATGGTTTAGCTCATATAGAGTTAATCAATGTTTTGGGCGCTAAAATGATTGTTAACGAGACTAGCATCAATCAAGGATCTCAAATTATTGAGATTAATACTGCAGCAATTACAGAAGGAATTTACATTCTGAAAGCGGATATTGAAGGTCAAATAATTCAAATCCCTTGGGTGAAGAACTAAAAGAGTTTTAGATATAGAAAAGCCGCTCTTTTAGAGCGGCTTTTTTTTTGAAACAGAAATTAATTAGGTACTTGTAAATCAAAGTTTTGAGCTTTTGTGGAATCGTTGGAATTCTAGTCTCGAAAGCGTAAATTTGCAGGTTTATTAAACAGAGAGAAAATGTCAGGAGATCAAGGGAGAATAAATTCACATAAAGCACCAGAACCTGTAGGGGCTTATCCACATGCGCGCAAGCACGGAAACTTGTTGTTTTTGTCGGGAGTAGGGCCTCGTGAAAGAGGAACGAAAAAAATCCCTGGTGTAACCCTTGACGCCGATGGAAATATTCTTTCTTACGACATAGAAGCACAGTGCCATTCTGTGTTTAACAATATCAAGACTATTGTAGAAGATGCAGGATCTTCTTGGGATAAAATTATCGATGTAACGGTTTTCTTAACCAATATGGAAGACGATTTTAAAACGTACAATAAAATTTACGCGGAATATTTTAAAGACAATCAACCTTGCCGTACTACGGTAGAGATTTTGAGTCTTCCTACGCCTATCGGCATCGAGTTAAAAGTAATCGCTACAATCGACTAAGTACAGAGATGAAGAAATACCCAGAATATAAAGGATTGAATTTGCCAAATGTAGCGGCAGAGGTTTTAGCAGACTGGAAAAGCAAGAAAATCTTCGAGAAGAGTGTTGAGACTCGCGAAGGAAACAAACCTTATGTGTTTTTCGAAGGGCCTCCTTCGGCAAACGGTATGCCTGGCATTCACCACGTGATGGCCAGAAGTATTAAAGATATTTTCTGTCGTTTCCAAACTCTTAAAGGCTTCCAAGTAAAACGCAAAGCAGGTTGGGATACGCACGGTTTACCAGTAGAGCTAGCTGTCGAAAAAGATCTGGGGATATCTAAAGAAGACATCGGAACAAAAATTTCTGTTGACGAGTATAATAAAGCTTGTCGCGAAACGGTAATGCGCTACACGGATGTGTGGAATAAATTGACCGAAAAGATGGGTTATTGGGTGGATATGGATGATCCCTACATCACCTACGAGAGTAAATATATGGAGTCGGTTTGGTATTTGCTTTCCGAACTCTACAAGAAAGATTTAATCTATAAAGGCTATACTATTCAGCCTTATTCACCCGCAGCAGGTACAGGTTTAAGTTCGCACGAATTAAACCAACCTGGATGTTATAAAGATGTAAAAGACACCTCGGCAGTAGCTCTTTTTAAAGTTAAAAAGCAAACGCTTACCATAGATGTTTTAAAAGCTGTTGAAGGCGATGTGCAGTTTATTGCTTGGACAACAACTCCTTGGACGCTTCCATCGAATACGGCACTTTGTGTAGGTCCGAAAATTGACTATGTATTGGTGAAGACTTTCAACCAATATTCTGGAAATGCCATCAATATTGTTTTGGCTAAAAACTTAGTTGCAAAACAATTGTCTGGTAAATATTTCGCTGCCGAAACGGAAGCAGATTTAGCCGCTTACGAATCTGGTGCTAAGAAAATTCCTTATTGGCTAGCCGACGAATTTAAAGGCGCTGATTTAGTAGGAGCTCGCTACGAGCAATTACTTCCTTATGCGCAACCTTACCAAGATGCCGACAAAGCCTTCCAAGTAGTTTCGGGCGATTTCGTTACTACCGAAGATGGTACTGGTATAGTACACTGCGCACCAACTTTTGGTGCCGATGATGCATTGGTGGCTAAGAATTTTGGCGTTCCTGGATTATTGGTCCTCGATGAGGACGGCAATCCACGACCTCTAGTTGACCTTCAAGGTAGATTTGTACCAGAGATGGGCGAATTGGCAGGTATGTATGTGAAAAACGAATACTACGCCGAAGGTGAAGCTCCAGAAAGATCGGCAGATGTAGAGCTTGCCATCAAGCTAAAAGAAGAAGACAAAGCCTTTAAGGTTGAAAAATATGAGCACTCTTATCCACACTGTTGGAGAACTGATAAGCCCGTGTTATATTACCCATTAGACTCTTGGTTCATCAAATCTACTGCGATGAAAGATCGTATGATAGAGTTGAATAAAACCATCAACTGGAAGCCTGAATCTACAGGTACTGGACGATTTGGTAATTGGTTGGAGAACTTAAACGACTGGAATTTATCTCGCTCTCGTTATTGGGGTATCCCTATCCCTATTTGGTCTACCGAAGAGGGTGACGAACGCATTTGTATTGGTTCTGCTGAAGAGCTTTATAACGAATGTGAAAAGTCGGTTGCAGCTGGTGTAATGGCAAAAAATCCTATTACCGATTTTGAGCCAGGGAATATGTCGAAAGAGAATTACGACAAGATTGACTTGCATAAAAACTACGTTGACGAAATTGTATTGGTTTCGCCAAATGGAAAAGCAATGAATAGAGAATCGGACTTGATTGATGTTTGGTTCGATTCAGGCTCTATGCCCTATGCACAATGGCATTATCCATTTGAAAATAAAGAATTAATCGATGGACAAGAATCTTATCCTGCAGACTTTATTGCTGAGGGCGTAGATCAAACGCGTGGATGGTTCTTTACGTTACATGCTATCGCAACCATGTGTTTCGATTCTGTGGCCTATAAAAATGTTGTTTCTAACGGTTTAGTGCTCGACAAAAACGGACAGAAAATGTCTAAACGTTTGGGTAATGCTGCCGATCCATTTGAAACCCTAGACAAGTATGGTGCCGATGCTACTCGTTGGTATATGATTACCAATGCACAGCCTTGGGATAACCTAAAATTTGATTTAGACGGTATAACCGAAGTGCAAAGAAAATTCTTCGGAACACTTTACAATACCTATTCATTCTTTAGCCTTTACGCCAACATTGATGGCTTTACATATGCTGAAGCTGATATTGCTGTTGATTCAAGACCAGAAATTGACCGCTGGATTTTATCAGAATTAAACACTTTGATGAAAGCTGTTGACAAAGCTTATAGCGAATATGAGCCTACGCGTGCAGGACGTTTATTGCAAGAGTTCGTAAGCGAAAACTTGAGTAACTGGTACGTGCGTTTATGTCGACGTCGTTTCTGGAAAGGGGAATATGCACAGGATAAAATATCGGCTTACCAAACACTATTTACTTGTTTGGTAAACATTGCGAAAATGTCTTCGCCTATTGCACCCTTCTTTACCGATCGTTTGTATCAAGACTTAATGAATGCTACCGATCTTCCTACTGAAGAGTCCGTGCATTTAACTTTGTTCCCGCAAGCAGATGAAAGTTTAATCGATACCGATTTGGAAACGCGTATGCAGTTGGCACAAAACATCACTTCGATGGTGTTATCCCTTCGTAAGAAAGAAAAACTACGTGTTCGTCAGCCACTTCAAAAGGTGATGATCCCTGCTTCTGATGAGAAGATGAAAGCGCAGGTGAACGCTATTAAAGACTTAGTCCTTTCTGAAGTTAATGTAAAGGAATTAGAATTTATGTCAGAAGATTCTAACATTTTAGTAAAGGACATTAAAGCCAATTTCAAGGCTTTAGGGCCTAAATATGGTAAGCAGATGAAAGCTATTGCTGCAGCCATAGCGGGCTTTAATCAAGATGATATTAACCAGCTCGAAAGAGAAGGGCTTTATTCGTTAAGTATCGATGGTGCTGCATTGCCAATAAGTTCTGAAGATGTTTTCATCAGTTCGCAAGATATTCCTGGCTTATTAGTCGCTAATAATAAAGGGGTAACTGTAGCACTAGATATCACTATGAGTGAGGCTTTGATTGAAGAAGGAATTGCTCGCGAATTGGTAAATCGCATCCAAAATATACGTAAAGATTCTGGCCTAGAAGTTACTGATAGAATACGTTTGAGTATTGCAAAACACGAAAAGATAGATGCAGCAATAGCATCAAACAAAACCTACATTTGTGAGGAAACTCTTGCAGATGAAATACTTACCTGTGAGGGTGAACCAAAAAACGCAATAGCCGTTGAATTTGATGAGATAAAAACTTATATTGCTTTAATATAGATAGAAAAGCATTACTTTAAAATATAGCGCTATGGTAGAAATTAACAAAAGACACTCAGATAAAGACCTGGAAGAATTCAGAGCTTTGATATTAGAGAAGATTGCCTCTGCAGAGATAGATTTGGCGCGTTTAAATGAGTCGATAATCTACGGTGGAAATAATGGCACCGATGACACCTATTCTTCATTTAAGGCTTTTGAGGAGGGCTCTCAAACTTTGTCTAAAGAATCTAACAGTCTATTGGCTCGTCGTCAAGAGAAGTTTATCCGCGATCTTAAAAACGCACTGATACGTATCGAGAATAAAACTTATGGTATTTGTAGAGTTTTAGGAAAGTTGATTCAGAAAGAACGTTTGAAATTGGTCCCTCACGCAACACTTAGCATTGAAGCCAAAGAGATGCAAAACCGCAATAAATAAGTTTTTTGAAAAAAGCTTTCTGGATTGTTTTTAGCACCCTGATCATTGACCAAGCTTTAAAAGTTTGGGTAAAGACTAATATGTTTCTCGGTCAGGAGTATAAACTTCTGGACTGGTTTTACATTCATTTTACCGAAAATAATGGAATGGCTTTCGGCATGGAGTTCGGGGGTTGGTGGGGTAAACTTGCCCTTAGTGTTTTTCGCTTGATATTTGTTGGTTTTATTGGGGCTTACCTCTTGAAGCTTATTCGTAATAAAGCCGATCAAATAGTCATTATTTCTCTTTCGCTAATCTTTGCAGGTGCCCTTGGTAATATTATTGATGGCGCTTTTTATGGACTTCTATTTTCTGAGAGTTACCATCAGATTGCAGGATTTTTACCTGAAGGTGGCGGTTACGCTCCACTGTTTTTCGGCCGCGTAGTCGACATGTTCTACTTCCCAATGTTTAAAGGTTATTTGCCTGAGTGGGTTCCATTTTGGGCTGGCGATTACTTCGTCTTTTTCAGACCAGTATTTAATGTAGCCGATGCCGCTATCTCTATTGGTGTAGGGATAATGGTATTGTTCCAGAAACGTGTGATGAAAGAGTTGGATAATTAATTTGAAAACTGCTCAGCCTACGACTTAAGTATAAAGTCCTAGGTACAATGTAGAGTCAAGGAGTCATTTTCAAATTTTCAAATCGACACATTATTAATCATCATTAATTAACCATCACCTTCCTGGTATCGACCCAATCAAGCGTTTCGTATAGTCTGATTTCGCATTGGCGAACAATTCTTCAGGAAAACCTTCTTCTTCAATCTTCCCATTGTTTAAAACGATGATTCTATCGCAAAAATGTTTCACCACACTTAGGTCGTGTGAAATGAAGATATAGCTCAAAGAAAAAGTTTTTTTAAGCTCGTTTAAGAGGTTTAATACTTGCGCTTGCACGGAAACGTCTAATGCCGAAACCGACTCATCACAAATAATAATTTTAGGCTCTAAAGCCAAGGCCCTAGCAATTCCTATTCTTTGCTTTTGTCCACCTGAAAATTCGTGTGAGTAGCGATCAAAATGCGCTGCTTTTAAGCCAACTTTTTCGAGTAATTCGATTGCTTTTCCTTTTCTATAGGAATTACTACTTCCAATTTGATGCACTTTCATGACCTCGACTAAAACATCACCAATGCGCATCTTTGGGTTTAGCGCACTTGCTGGATCTTGGAAAATCATCTGTACAGCCTTTCTATAGTCTAAGGGTTTTTCAGAAAGCAAGTTTTGAATATCTCTTCCTTTGTAAGAGATAGAACCTTTGGTTTGTTTCTCAAGCTGAATAATACATTTACTCAAGGTGCTTTTCCCACATCCCGATTCACCAACTATTCCTAAAGTTTCACCCTCAAATAATTCGAGACTTATATTGTCGAGGGCTTTAATATCAGTTCCTTTTCCAAAGAACCCCTTATCAGTATATATTTTTGAAAGCACTTTTACTTCTATAAGTGGAGCCCTTTCATAATAGGCTTCTCTCGACTTTTTTATCTCGTCCAGACTCAGCTCATTCTGAGCATAAAAATCTTCGATATTAAAATCGGGATTGTCTAGAAAGTCACTTACAGTAGCGAGGCTTTTTAAACTTTTATCTATCGCGGGGCGACAGGCCAATAAGGCTTTTGTATAGGGATGTTCAGGCTTTTCAAATAGCTCTTCTGTTGCTTTGTATTCAACAATTTCCCCATTTTGCATCACCGCAATATGGTCGGCAACTTCGCGTACCAATTCCAAATCGTGACTAATAAACAAGCAAGCCATATTATGTTTTTTCTGTAGCCTTTTTATCAGACTTAAAACCTCTTTTTGTACCGTAACATCTAAAGCGGTTGTAGGCTCGTCGGCAATGAGTATTTTAGGCTCGCAGGACAATGCCATGGCAATCATTACTCTTTGCTTTTGCCCTCCAGAGAGTTGGTGTGGGTAAGACTTATAAATTCGTTTTGGATCGGGAAGCTCTACAGATTCAAATAGTTCCAGACAGCGTTTTTTATTTTCTACTTTAGACAGTTTTAAATGCTCATCAATAGCTTCAAAAACTTGTTTGCCACAGGTCATGGCAGGATTCAAAGCCGTCATAGGTTCTTGAAAAATCATGGCTATTTCCTTGGTTCGGAAAGCTTGGATTTCCTTTTCCTTTAAGGAGTGAATCCCTATGTTTTCACCATCTTTATAATACCAAATCTCACCGCTATCTAAATGCGAAGCCAAATTAGGGATCAACTGCATACTCGTTAAACTGGTTACAGATTTTCCTGAGCCAGACTCACCCACCAAGGCCAAGAGCTCCCCTTCATATAAAGTTAAGTTTACCGAATGAAGCACTCGGGTCCTTTGTTCGCTAGCGCCAAAGGCTAGTGAAAGGTCTTTTATTTGTAGGATGGGCTTGTTAATGACTAATGCTTAATTAATGATGTCTGATGAATTTAAGTTTGGAAGGTAAAGGTTTTATAGGGAATAGGAAGTGTGGAATGGGAAATAGCAGTAACTCAATTCTGACTCCTTCTTTTAAAAACTAAAAGAAACTTGATCATCTCGAATCAAATCTTCATTTTGGAATTTCATGAATATTTGTGCCGTTGCCAGGACATCTTTTTCGCAATATTTAGCAATGCGTTTTAAGTCGTTTTCATTCCAATAAACAGTACTTACCATACTGCCATCAATATCGTCTTTCGGTGTGGGGATATTAAAAATGGCGCAAAGTAATTTTATGGAAGTATAATGTTTGTAATCACCAAACTTCCACAATTCCATGGTGTCTAAATGTTGTATTTCCCAGGGCTTTTTTCCTGCAATTTGTAAAATAGAAGGCAAACCAATTCCATTAATCAACATTCGACGACAGATATAAGGGATGTCAAATTCCTTAGAGTTATGTCCGCATAATACTTGCCTTGGATTACTAAAGAAACTCCCGCTCAATAATTCTGAAAATTCGCCAAGTAAAATGGCCTCATCGTGGTTGTAAAAAGAACGTAAACGGAAATTTTTCACCCCATCTTGAAAATGGATAAAACCTACAGAAATACAAACGATTTTGCCAAATTCCGACAAGATTCCTGCCCTGTCAGAATAATAGTCTTCGGGTGTGAACTCTTCTTTGCGTTGCCACTTGGTTTTATCAGCCCAAAGATATTGCATCTCCTCGCTGAGATCCTCAAATTTGGCCACGCCACTAACGGTTTCAATATCTAAAAAAAGGATATGTTGTATGTCTATATTATTCACATTAATAGTTTAAAATTAGTATTGAGTTATAAATTAAATACTCGTTTCATATAAAAGTAGTAAAATCAAATTTGGCTAACTCAAGACTACTTATAGCACGCTAATTATCGAATAGATTAATTATTTCTTCAATATAAAAGACTAAATCGGTAGCAGTATTATTTTGATATTTTTCGAGTTTATGACCTAAACGAACTGCTACTAAGTCTATTTCTGCTATTACAATTACATACTGCCCATTTACGCCACGCATAGTATAAACTGGGTATTTGTACTGTGTAGGATAGAGCCACCACGAGTATCCGTAGTGTGATTCCAAATCACCCTTTAGTGAAGTCGCTACATAAGCTGAATCGACTAACTGTTGCCCTTTCCAATTTCCTTTATCAAGATAAAGTTGTCCGAAACGTGCAAAATCGAGGGCGTTAGAATTGAAACAACAGTAGGCTTTTTCCACACCATCAACATCATCCACCATCCACTCGGCATCATCAGATGCTCCCATCGGGATCCATAGCTTTTCTGAGGCGTATTCACTCAATGATTTCCCTGTTGCCCGAGCTAATATCACGCCCATCAACTGAGTGCTCCCCGATTGGTAATGCCATTTTTCACCTGGTTTTTCAGTGAAATCAATACTAAACATGAGTTCTTCTAAGTATTTAGTAAAATAGGACTCGGCGGTAACTCCAAAAGGGTCGTAATAGTCTTCGTGCCAATCCATACCCGAGCTCATCGTTAATAAATGCTTGATGGTAACTTCTTGATTGTAATGATCACCTTCGCGATCATATTCAGGAATAAAGTCGATTACTTTTTGATCAACACTTTCGATAAAGCCTTCATCAATGGCAATTCCAATAAGCATACTCACAATAGATTTCCCCATAGAAAAAGAGTTGGTGCGCGAAGTACGGGAACCGACGCCCCAATACTCCTCGTAGCGGACGCTATCGCCTTGAATAATGGTAAATGCTATAGTTTCATTTTTCTCTAATTTCGCTCTCAGACTTTCACTTAACTCCTCAGAGTTATAATCTAAAGCTTCAGGCCATAAATCAGGTGCTCCAGATTCTACAATCCTCGTATCAAAAAATTGGAGATCGTCTATAGTAGCGGTGTTGTGTCCACGCATATAGCCAATTTTAATAGCTTTGTAAACATAGGTTTTACCGCCTACTAAAATGTAAACGTTTAAAATTACAAATAAGAAAAGGATTGTTTTGAGAACTAGCTTGATGTATTTCATAGTACAATATTGAAGCTTAAATGTAAGGAAAAGTTACTAGCATCTGGGAGCAAGCATAATACTAGTTACTTACTGCTAGCGACTAGACACTTATATCAACTTCATTTCAAAAAGTGCCGACAAATGTTTCTTCACCTTTTCTTGAACCTCTTTCATGTCTATCGGTCTACCTAGTTCTTTATCAAGTGAGGCCACGGCTTTATCGGTAATTCCACATGGGATGATATTTGTGAAGTAATCTAAATCTGAATTCACATTAAAGGCAAATCCGTGCATGGTAACCCAGCGGCTTGAACGAACGCCCAAAGCACAGATCTTTCTTGCTTTGGGATTGTTCCAATCTAGCCAAACCCCTGTAGAGCCTTTAATTCTACCTGATTCTATTCCGTATTCGGCAAGCGTAAGGATTACTGCTTCTTCGAGATAGCGGAGGTATTTATGGATATCTGTAAAGAAATTGTCTAAATCAAAGATTGGATAACCCACCAGCTGTCCCGGTCCATGGTAAGTAATATCACCACCACGATTAATTTTATAAAAACGTGCTCCTTTAGCTGCTAACTGTTCTTCGTTAACTAATAAATGCGACTGATGACCACTTTTTCCTAAAGTAAAAACGTGCGGGTGCTCACAAAAAATAAGCTTGCTTTGTGTTTGTTCCAAAGCAAGCCCTTCATTTTCACGCTTTCTATTTGCGCGTTTAACATCAATAATAGCCTGAAATAATTCTTCCTGGTAATCCCAGGCTTCTTTGTAGTCGATTAGACCCAGGTCAATGTATTTTACTTTTTGCATTCTATCAGCTGATCTTAGTTCACAACATTACACCAATAATGTTTATTATTTGATAAACATAGGATGACATACAGGTGAGCTTTGCTCAGCTGTTCAGAATTAAAATTTGGCTAATTCTCCTTTCAGATAATTGATCACATCTATCTCTTCTACTACAACACCATTTAGTTTAGAGAGGTTATAAGTTGCGTGATCTCCTACATTTATCAAATAAAAAGTTTTTTCAATCATAGATTCCCCTTTTGACCAGTATTCCATTACAGAAGAGGTGTATTTAGAAACAACTTCTTTATTGATTTCTAAACGCTTTTGATTTCGCCTGTAATCTGTATCGTTACGGAAGAAAATTACGGCTAAGTTTTCATTTTTAGTTCTCCAGCCCACTAATTCGTTGTGGTTCATTTCCGGAATTATATTGTGCCAGCTAACCATTTTAGAGTTTTCGGCAAGTTGTTGTGTGAATCGAACAGCCATACCTTGGTAGCCATCACAAGCATATATTACAGGGATTTTACCAAACAAATGGTCTGTAATTCGTTCTGCATCTGCTTGAATTTCATCTTGCAGATCATCAATTAAGGTTGCAGCCTTGTTGAGCTCAGATTTGAATCCATCACCAATTAAGCCGTAGTGATTTAAAACATAGAGTAATTGCGTGATGGAGTATCCCATCATAGCTCTAGGAGAATCGCCAGTAGGCAATTGAATGTAATTCAAGTTGTTTTCTTTGGCTAACTCAATCAGTTTTCCACCGGAACTTACACAGGCGATTTCAGCATTTTTAGCTTTAGCTTTATCAAAAGCTTCAATTGTTTCTTCTGTATTTCCCGAAAAAGAAGAACAAATAACTAACGTATTTTCATTAATATACTCAGGCAGATCATATCCTTTGTTCGTGATAATCGGCACAATACATTCTTTAGCCGTTAATTCCGAAACGATTGTACCTCCTATCCCGGAACCTCCAAGACCAGAAATTAACACGTTTTGAATCTTTTTCTTGTTTTCCTTCAAGGAAGCATTTGCCCCAATTTCTAAGGCATGTCTCAGCTGATCTCCAAACCCGGCAATTAAATCTCTCATGGTATATTTTGTTCTTTAGTTAACCCATATTTTACAGGTTGCAAAGTAAGGATTTATCTTTCAAAAGTTTGGTATATTTGTCCAAATTTTAAGCTATGAGCAGACAGTTATCAGAACAAGAATCGGTACGTAGAGCATCTCTTAATAAACTAAGAGAACTAGGTATCGAACCCTATCCAGCCGCCACCTACGACGTTAGTATTTACACAAAAGAGTGTAAGGAGAATTACGAAGAAGGGAAGAAGGTTTGCTTAGCAGGACGTCTGATGAGTCGACGAATCATGGGGAAGGCTTCTTTTGCAGAGCTGCAGGATGCTGCAGGTCGTTTGCAATTGTACTTTAACCGGGATGAAATTTGTACGGGAGAAGACAAAACAATGTACAACGATGTTTTCAAAAAATTACTCGATATGGGGGATTTTATAGGTGTTGAGGGAGAACTTTTTAAAACTCAGGTAGGAGAAATTTCAGTATTGGTAAAAAACTTTACGGTACTTTCTAAGTCGTTAAAACCACTTCCTGTGGTTAAAACCGATGATGATGGAAATGTACATGATGCTTTTAATGATCCGGAATTACGTTACCGTCAGCGTTACGTTGACCTGGTTGTAAATGAAGGGGTGAAAGAGACTTTTATTAAGCGTACTAAGATCATTAATAGTATGCGAGCTTTCTTTAACGAAAGAGATTATTTGGAAGTTGAAACACCAATACTTCAACCGATTCCCGGTGGAGCCTCCGCACGTCCTTTTATCTCACATCACAATTCACTCGACATTCCTTTATACTTAAGAATTGCGAACGAGTTGTATCTGAAAAGATTGATCGTAGGTGGTTTTGACGGTGTTTATGAATTTGCCAAAGCATTCCGAAATGAAGGTATGGATCGCACACACAATCCTGAATTCACAATGTTGGAGATTTATGTAGCTTATAAAGACTACAACTGGATGATGGATTTTACTGAGCAAATGATTGAACGAGTTGCTATGGATGTAAACAATACTTCTGAAGTAACATTTGGGGATAAAATAATCAGCTTTAAAGCTCCTTTTGCTCGTGTAACCATGACAGATGCTATTAAAAATCATACCGGAATTGATATTTCTGGTATGGATGAAGCTCAATTGCGCGAAGCTTGTAAAAGCCTAAATATTGAGGTGGATGACACCATGGGGAAAGGGAAATTAATAGATGAAATTTTTGGAGAAAAATGTGAGCCACATTATATTCAACCAACCTTCATTACGGACTACCCTATAGAAATGTCGCCATTATGTAAGGTACATCGTGATAATCCGGAATTAACAGAGCGTTTTGAATTAATGATAAATGGTAAAGAAATCGCCAATGCTTATTCTGAATTAAATGATCCTATTGACCAGCGCGAGCGTTTTGAAGAGCAAATGGCTTTATCTGCTAAAGGGGATGATGAGGCTATGTTTATTGATCAGGATTTCTTGAGATCGTTGGAATACGGAATGCCTCCAACCTCAGGTATGGGTATTGGTATTGATCGATTTGCCATGTTGTTAACCAATCAAACGTCTATTCAGGAAGTATTGTTTTTCCCGCAGATGCGTCCCGAGAAATTTGACGCTAAACCATCTTTGGATTTAAAGGATAATGAGAAAGTAATATTTGATATTCTTAGTGAAAGAAAATCCATGGATTTGAATGAGCTTAAAACTCTTACATCCTTAAGCAACAAAAAGTGGGACAAGGGAATAAAGGCTTTAGCTAAGTTAGAGCTTACTAAAGCAACCAAAACGGAACAAGGCATCGTTATCGAATTGGTAGAATAGCAAAAAAAAAGCCACTAATTAGTGGCTTTTTTTTTGCTATTTTGTTTCGTGTTGGATCTTAATTGATTCTACGTGAATGGCTTTAAATATTTCGGTAATAAACTCTTTATTTAAACCTTTTTTATTCGCCTCTTCGGACATGGATGCCAATATTTCTTTCCAACGGGAACTTTGTAAAATAGCGACGTTTTCTTTTCGTTTTAATGTTCCGATCTGTTCAGAAATGTCCATTCGATTTTTCAGTAATCCGATCAAATTATTGTCTAATATGTCCAGGTCCTTTCGGTAGATATTTAAAGTCTGTAGGAAGGTTTCTTCGGAGCTGCTTTTTTTACGAATTACCAGTTCTTCGATAATTTGTTTTAGACGTGTAGGTGTAATTTGTTGTTTCGCATCACTCCAGGCATTATCCGGATCAATATGAGTTTCGATCATAAATCCGTCGTAATTTAAATCTAAAGCGGTTTGAGAAACATCTAAGATGGTGTCTCTACGCCCACAAATATGTGAAGGATCTAAAATTAAAGGCAAATCGGGGAATTCTTTTTTCAACTCAATCGCAATATGCCATTTTGGTTTGTTTCTGTAATTTAATGACTTGTACGATGAAAATCCTCTGTGGATAACCCCAAGCTGTGAAATTCCCGCAGATTTAATACGCTCTACTCCTCCTAACCACAAAGCCAGATCGGGGTTTACAGGATTCTTAACTAATACGGGTTTGTCTACACCTTTTAAAGCATCTGCTATTTCCTGAACGACAAATGGGTTTACAGTTGTTCTTGCTCCGATCCATAAAATATCCACATCGTATTTTAAGGCCTTTTCTACGTGGTCGGCATTACCTACTTCTGTCGTAATTTTAAATCCGGTTTCTTCACGCACGCGCTGCAACCAGGGTAAGCCTTTTTCCCCTACGCCTTCAAATCCCCCAGGGCGTGTTCTGGGTTTCCAAATACCTGCTCTAAAAATGTTGGTTTTGGTCTCTTTTAATGCATGTGCTGTTTTTAGAACTTGTTCTTCCGTTTCCGCACTACAAGGGCCGGCAATAACAATGGGATGAGGTAACCCCATGCTGTCGAGCCATTTTCTGTTGTCTTTCGTTATTTCCATGATTCTGTTGTTTTTTAGTTATTACTTATCGTTCGGTTTTATGCCACTTAAAATGGTCTTGATGTAATTTGTGCTATTCATTGTTTTGTTCAGCATTCCTTTATCGTTCGTTTCAATAAATGATTTGAATTCCACCAAATTTTTAATGTATTCCTCAAGAGATTTAATGATATTCTCTTTATTCTGAAGAAAAATAGGAGTCCATGTATTTGCTGCACTTTTTGCTAGGCGTACTGTTGAGGCGAATCCGGTACTTGCCATGTCAAAAATAGCCTGTTCGTTTTTTTCAATTTCCAAAACGGTTTTCCCAAGCATAAATGAACTTATATGCGAAAGGTGTGACACATAAGCAACATGCCTGTCGTGCTCCACGGGCTCCATCATTTTAATCCGCATATTTAATTTCTTGAACATACTAATTGCGTTATCTAAAGTTTCCCAATTTGTTTTTTCCGGTTCACAAATTATGGCAACCTTCTCGTCAAACAAATTTAATATTGCTGCTTCAGGTCCTGAAAATTCAGTTCCTGCCAAGGGATGGGCTGCAACAAAATTTTTCCGTTTTGGATGCGTTTTCAAGGCGTCACAAATGTTGTTTTTAACCGAACCTACATCAAAAACCAAAGTGCCCTCCGAGATGATATCCAAAACCTTTATGCTTACTTCTGCAATTTTATCTACAGGAACGGCAACGATTACCACAGAGACCTCTGCCAGCTCAGAAAAAGTAGCTTCTTTATCTATTACGCCTAATTCCAAGGCTTTTTTGATATGATCGGGGTTTTTATCAATGCCATAAACTTCATAGTTCAATCGCTTTTTCAAATCCAAAGCCAAAGAGCCCCCAATCAAACCTAAACCTATTACTGCAAGTCTTTCCATGATTAGATCTTTACTGTTGATAAACGATTTAACACTTCCATCAATAACGTCTCCGAAACACAAAGCGAGGCTCTGATATAACCCTCTCCATTGTTGCCAAATATCGTTCCGGGAGCTATAAACACTTCTTTTTCATGCAGTAGCTGGTCGATAAATTCAATAGAATTTTTCCCTTTGGGTAATTTTGCCCAAACAAATAATCCAGGGCTTTTTTTGTTGTATGAACATTGTAATGCATCAAATATTTGCCACACGATCTTTCTTCGCTTTACATAGGTCTCATTTAGTTCTTCAAACCAATTATTTGGACTTTGTAATGCTGCAATAGCTCCTTTTTGTATGCCTAAAAACATGCCCGAGTCCATATTACTTTTGACCTGTAGAATGGTTTTAATAATTGAGGGATCGCCAACAACCATCCCCACACGCCATCCCGCCATATTAAATGTTTTGCTTAATGAATTTAATTCTATTGCAACATCCTTGGCACCGTCGACTTCTAAAATACTTTGGGGCTTATCATTCAATACAAAGCTGTAGGGATTGTCATTTACAATTAAGATATCATGCTTTTTTGCAAAGGCAATGGCTTCTTTAAAATCGTTTTTTGTAGCTATGGCACCCGTGGGCATATGTGGGTAGTTTAACCACATGATCTTCACACGACTCAAATCTTGTTTCTCAAGTTCTTCATAATTGGGTCGCCAGTTGTTCGAGTCGTTTAGATCGTAAGTAATCACCCTTGCTTCCATTAAATTTCCTACCGAAGCATAGCTCGGATAGCCCGGGTTTGGGATCAATACACCATCACCCTTATTTAAAAAGGCCATTGATATGTGCATAATTCCTTCTTTTGAACCCATTAGAGGTAAAATCTCATGGTTTGGGTCTAGCGTAACACGATAATATTTTTGGTAAAAATCGGCTATGGCTTCTCTAAGTTCCGGAATCCCCTGGTAGCTTTGGTATTGATGTGCGTCTGCTGTTTTAGCGGCACTATTCAATGCCTCAATTACCTTTGCAGGGGGAGGTAGATCAGGACTTCCAATAGCCATGTTTATGATGGACTTTCCTTGCTTACGCAAAGCAGCTACTTCCCTTAATTTTTTAGAGAAATAGTATTCTGTAACAGACCGTAATCGTTCCGCTTTTTCTATCATGATCGTTTATTTTTAGTGTATTCACCTAAAATTTTTAAGGAGACTACTTTTTCTTTTACTTCTCGTATAGCATTCGAATAATCGGTGTAACTATTGAAAATAAAATCGACAAAAAAAGCATATTTCCATGGTGTATCTATAATCGGCATCGATTGAATTTTGGTTAAATTCAAGTGATGTTTAGCCAGAATACCCAATACTTCAGCTAAACTTCCCGTATCATTACTTGCCACAAATTTTATCGAAGTTTTGCTTGCAGATGTAGCATTGCCGTTAGCTGAATTGTTTAGAACGAAAAAGCGTGTTGCATTATCATTAATCGTTTGAATTTCAGGCGCCAGAATTTCTAAATCGTAGATATCTGCCGCTAAATTACTCGCTATTGCGCCTACTCCCATCTGTTTATTGTCGTGAATTCTTTTGGCAACATCTGCTGTATCCTGGTCTTCTATTAATTTGATGTGTGGATAGTCTTTAAAAAACCTACGGCATTGTAACAAGGCCATTGGATGCGAATAAACTTCCTTAATTTCTGCTATTTTTTGACCGTGTAAAGCCATTAAATTATGATGGATTGGCAAGTAATACTCACCGCAAATGTTGAGTTTGTATTCATCGATAAGCGCATAATTTGGCAAAATAGCTCCGGCAATAGAGTTTTCAATTGCCATGATCAGCACCTCTGCTTTATTTTCTTTTAACAGATCAGGCATTTCACTAAACAATAAACATTCTACCAAATCTATATTTTCGCCAAAATATTGTTTAGCTGCGATGTGATGAAAAGATCCTTTAATCCCTTGTATTGCGACTTTCATGTTTTGTTTAAACAGAAAAAGCCTCGGTTTTACCAAGGCTTTTAGATTTTATTTATTATAAATAACACACGAAAAGCCTCTATCTTTCATAAAAGATAAAACAAAAGCAGTTCCAAGTGTTTTTAATCGTGGTCATTTAAGTTTCTGGTGTACAAAATCGTTTATATTGTAATAGCTCCTATGAACTCCTCAGTAAACGATTGTTTAGCCGGCTAATATATGAATTATTATATTAATACTATCGTTAGTGAAAATAAAATAGGTCCGACTTTTTAATTTAGATTAACATCTTCTTACTTTATTGATTTCATCGCTCAATAAAATCTTGAAAGCTCTTTTGAGTAATCGATTTTCCGAGAAGTTCTAATTCATCCTTAGAGTCTCCCTCAGTCATGATTACGTTTTTACTAAGATAATCATAAATCACAAAACCGTCTTTGTTCAGTGTTCCAAAGCCTCTATTAAATATATAATGTGCAAAATGTTTTTCCGAAGGATTAAAGATATCATGACCCCATTCAAAGTCAGAGTTATCTCCTCCAAGTAGAGGGAGTAAGGAATAGGCAAAATCCTTTTGAGAGCAAACAGTGTTATTTGTAGTATTCGTTTGTGCTAAGGCACCACCTAGCCATAACATAGGAATGTGGAATTTTTTTGGAGCATTAAAAACGCCTTCATGTTTGGGCCGTGGGTGACCGTGATCGGCCATAATAACGATAAGAGTATTATCCCACCAAGGCTGATTTTTAGCGTCTTCAATAAAGGTGGCTATCGTTTTATCGGTATAAGCTAGAGAGCTTAAAAACCGATTCGTTTTAGTGTCATTTCCAAACTTATATTCTCCTGGGAACTCAAAAGGTTCGTGACTCGAAAGGGTGAAGGCAATTTTAAAGAAAGGCTGGTCTTGTGCTCCTGACAGATCCTCAGAAAGTCGTTTTAGTAGAATATGATCATGAGCTCCCCATTTAGAATTCCAATCTTCATCGTCAAAGGAGTCGCCACTGATAAAATCCTTAATACCTCCATTTCTTAGGTAGGTATTCATATTTCCGAAATTTAAATCGCCACCGTAATAAAATGAATTGGTATAGCCGAGCTCGGCCATTTTATTAGTTAACATAGGCAGCGACCTCGATTTGTTTGGCATTTTGATGATGCTCTTATGTGCTTGAGGGTAATAACCACTTAATATTGCCACCAATCCTTTGTCACTTCTATCGCCATTGGCATAAAAGTTATCAAAAAAGAGCCCCTCTTCTACAAGTCGATTGAAGTTTTCAGTAACCTTTTCTTTTCCACCTAAAGGCTCTACAACCTTTGCTGTTAAACTCTCCCATATAATAAGAATGACATTGGGATTAGTAGTTTTGAGTACCGATGAGTTTAAGCTGTCATTTGGTATATATGCGATCTGTCCGTATACTTGTCGGTAAATTTCATCTGCATCGCTTGGCTCTAATTCAATAAAAGGATTTTCTGTGTCGTATGTTTTGTTGCTTACTGCATGGGTAAAATTCCAAGCGTAATTGATGGCCGCATGATTGGCGAACATACTGTTGGAAAAGTAAACATTACTTTGGTTTATTGGTACAGTTTGTAAACCACCTCTCATAATTATGACAAGGAATCCTGCTGTAATCAATAGTAAGGGGATGTACCAAACACCACCCTTTTTTAATTGATTTAAAGACTTGTTGATCAGCTTGTTTGAGAAGATGATAAAGCTAATACTGCTAATTATCCAAGCAGAAATCCCACCAATTAAATCAGTTATCGACAAAGAAGCGAACATCTCCTTCGGAGTGTTGAGGTACATTAAAGGTGTGGTATCTAATCGAATACCCCAAGCGCCATAAAGGCCAAGATCGAATAGCATTAAGAAGCAAAGAATAGGGATAATTAAAAAGCTAAATCCCTTGATGAGGCCTTTGCTTATCGAAGGGCTTAAGAATGTAGCAAAAGCGATAATCAAAAAAGGTATAGCACAAAGGTATGCAGCAAAGGATAGATCTAACTTTAATCCCTGCGTGAAGCTTTGTAATATGGTGAGCAAGTCTAAGCCACTTGTTTGCTCATAATAATAACATAGAAATAAGAGGCGAGAAAGGAAAAAGAATCCTAGCCACATGGCCATGTATTTCACATTAAAAAGAAGTTTTCCTGTAAATGCTTTCATGCGCTTGTGGATATATTTAAATCAACCAATTATTCAGTTGCTCGGCAATTTTACGATCATTCGCTAAGCGAGGAACTTTGTTTTGCCCACCTAACTTTCCTTGCGATTTCATATAGGCATGAAAAGCACCTTTTTGGAGTGTTCTTAATATGAGTGGGCGTAAAACCTTTCCTTCAATAAGGTCTTTATAATAAGCATTGTGTTCTTGTAATTTCTCGTCTATCAAACGCGCAAAATCAGCATGGTCATTTGGTTCTTGTTCAAACTCCACAAACCATTCGTGGTAGGGAAGTCCTTCTTCTGGTTCTACTTGTGGCGCCAAGGTAAATTCACTAACCTTCACTTCGGTGTGTGCTTGCATGGCATGTTCCAAGGACTGTTCTACTTCCGAAGCGATAACATGCTCGCCAAAAGCTGAGGTGAAGTGCTTAATACGCCCACTAACAATTATGCGGTAGGGTTCTAAAGAGGTAAACTGAACGGTGTCGCCAATATTATAGCCCCAGAGTCCTGCATTAGTATTTAGAATGAGGACATAGTTTAGGGCTAATTTAACATCCTTTAGGGAGATGCGTGTAGGCTTTTCGTCATAGAATTCATCAGCAGGGATGAACTCGTAAAAAATACCGTGGTTTAAGAGTAGGAGTAATCCTTTTTTCTTGGCTTGATCTTGATAGGCAAAGAATCCTTCGGAAGCAGGGAAGAGCTCTAGGCTGTCTACTTCTCCACCCATTAACTCTTCAAATTTCTTGCGGTATGGCTCGTAGTTTACACCACCGAAGACAAAAAGTGAAAAGTTGGGAAATAAGTCTTTGATGTTTTTTCCACTGCGCTCTTTTAAGCGTTCAAAATACATTTGAACCCATGAAGGGATCCCACTAATCAGTCGCATGTCTTCGTTAATGGTTTCGTCAACAATGGCCTCCACTTTTTGCTCCCAATCTTCAATGCAATTGGTGGCGTACGAAGGAAGTCGATTCTTTTGTAAGTAGGCGGGAATAAAGTTGGCGACTATACCTGACAGTCTACCATTCGGTACATGTGGAGCATCGGTCAATTCCGGACTTCCCTGCAAGAAAATCATCTTTCCATCCACAAAACTACTGTTCCCTGTATTGTGCACATAGTGTAGTAGTGCATTGCGGGCTGCTTGAATTTGATAGCCCAAAGACTCTTTGGTTAATGGGATGTATTTAGCTCCCGAGGTAGTTCCCGAAGTCTTGGCAAAGTAAAGTGGTTGACCTTCCCAAAGAACATCTCGCTCTCCATTTCGAATGCGTTCTATATAACTTCTCAGCCCCTCGTAATCACGTACAGGAACCGCCTTTTTAAAATCTTCGTAATTATCAAGGGCATCGAAATTGTGATCTTTCCCAAAGGCTGTTTTAGCCCCTGTTTTAATGAGGGCTTTAAAAACTTTTTCTTGTGTTTGAAGAGGTTTATTGCTCCAAGCTTTTGTTTTTGCAACGATAGTTCGCGCAAATATTTTACCTACAAGTGCTTTGATGCTCATTAGAAGAGAATGTGATGTTCGGGGTTAATGGCTTTTCCTTGGTGCCATAATTCGAAGTGTAGGTGAGGGCCAGTGCTAAGCTCCCCACTATTTCCAATAATGGCGATTACTTCTCCTGCCTGCACGAGGTCTCCTTCTTTTTTGAGGAGTACCGAATTGTGCTTGTAAAGAGAGAAAAGGTTGTTTTCGTGTTGTATGGCGAGTACATATCCAGTATCGGAAGTCCAATTGGCAAAAACCACCGTGCCCGGAAGAGTTGCTTTTATGGCTTCATTTTCTGGAGCAACTACATCTACTCCATAATGTTTGTCAGACATGCTAAAGCTAGAGGTGATAAGGCCTTTTATTGGCGCGTAAAAAACGGTATTCCTCAAGCTCACTGGTTTTCCAGTATCTTCGGAAAGAATGTTAAAGCGATCTTCACGCTCTACTTGTACTCTGAAAATGGAATCTTCGACTGAGGCATTTAGTGCATCGAGCTGTATTTCTATATCGGCATTGTTATCTAATAATGAGGAGTCATCAAAAGCTTCTCCTTTAAGGATTTTCTCGATGATAAACATTTTTTGATCTTTCAGTCGAAGCTCGTATTCTAGCGAATCGGTTCTGAAAGAAAGATCGATCAAATCGCGCGATAAATGTTTGGGCGAATAACCTGGAATGTATTCTTTTAAGGGAGTATAGGCGATGATTGCAGTGGTAAGACCTGCAATAAACAGTAAAAGCGTCAAGAGGCTAAGCCAAAGTTGGAAGCGACTGATAGAAGTGCTGAATAGTTCTTCGTAGGATTGCTCGTTCAACAAAACCAAGCGGAAGCGTTGCCTCAGACTTTCTAAGAATGAATTTTTATTGTTTTCTTGTTCCATATTTTAGTGCGTATTGCAAATATCGTAATAGTTTAATCGTTGTAAATAACTATCAATAGGAAAAATAAAATATTTTTGTAAACTAATAGTTATAACTGTGGCTAAAGAAACCTTCTTGAGAACAAAAAGATTATATCGCTTACTTTTAGTGCTACCCCTAGTTATTTGGGGATGTTCTACCCATAAAGATGCTTTCTTAAATAGGAGCTATCATCGTACCGCGGCTCATTATAATAGCTTTTTTAATGCAGAGGTGAGTTTCGAGGAAGGTATTGCTAAGCTTGAAAAGACTTATCAAGAGGATTATAGCTTGCTTTTACCCTCACATATTTTGGGTGATAAACGACAGGCTCAAAAGGTTTACCCACAGATGGATCGCACGATCACTAAAGCCTATAATGTTATCGATTTCCATTCGATGGAGTTTAAAGGTAAGGAGCGCAATAAGTGGGTAGACGATTCTTATTTTTTGATTGGACAGGCGAATTTCTACAAGCAGGACTATACCCTTGCCATTGAAACCTTCAATTATATTTCTAGAGAATACAAGGAGCTTAAAGATGTTTCGGTTCTGTGGGCTACTAGAGCCCATGTTGAACAGGGGAATTATACTACTGCGGATAAAAACTTACAATATCTATATGAAGAAGCTCGATTTAAGTCGGAAGAAAAAGCCTTGTTGGCTGAGGTAAATGCAAATTTATCGATACACCGTAAAGATTGGGTTGAGGCTATCGACTATCTTATTCAATCTATGAAGTTCGATTCGGACAAGGCGAAAAGGGTTCGATTTACCTTTATCATCGCACAACTTTATCAGCTTATAGGAGATTACGATGAGGCCTATGAGTATTTTCATAAGGTGGTGAACATGAACCCAGATTATGAATTCTTGTTCAATGCTTCTTTGAGTAGAGCGCGTGCTTTTAATCCCGATAAAGACAATGCCGACGACTTGATTCGCGAAATCAAAAAGATGCTTGAGGAAGATAAAAATATCGATTATAAGGATCAGATTTATTACGCTTTGGCAGAAATCGCTCTCAAAGAGGATCATCGTTTAGAAGCCTTGGAGTATTTACATGCATCTACAGCTTCGAGTATTAATAACGATAGTCAAAAATCGATTTCTCATTTAAAGTTAGCCGATTTATACTTTGACGAAGCTCAATATTTGCCAGCGCAAGGGCATTATGATACAGCCATGATGTTTGTGAGTACGTCGCATGAAGATTATGAGACTTTGATGAAAAAACGCAACAGTTTAAATCAATTGGTAGAGCTGTATACTACTATTCAAGTTCAAGATAGCTTAATAGAACTTTCTCATTTGCCTGAAGAGGATTTATTGGCGGCTATCGATGCGATTATTGAGCAAAAGAAAGAAGAAGACGCTGCTGCAAAAACCGCAGCTCAGGCAGCTTTGAGAGGAGGGAGTAGGTATAACTCTCAGACTAGTGGAAACCAGAGGAACCCTATGGCGGGCATGTCTGGTGCTTGGTATTTTTACAATACTTCGGCCGTGAGTTTTGGATATTCGGAGTTCTTAGCCAAATGGGGCGAGCGTAAATTGGAAGATAACTGGAGGCGTAAAAATAAAAATCAAATTTTCTTAGATGAAGATGGCGAATTGCTCGATGAGGACGAAGACAAGGATGTTTACAGTAGAGAGTATTACCTCGATCAGATTCCTCTTAGCGACTCTGCACGACTTGCTACTCAAGATGTAATTATTCAGGCTTTTTATCAGCTCGGGCTCATTTATAAAGAAGATCTCCAGGATTACGACGAAGCCATTGAGGTGTTTGAATTGTTGAAAAGCTCTTATCCTGAGAATGATTACGACCCCGCCACTTATTATCAATTGTACCGTTTGCGCAAATTGCTTGAAGAGGATTTAGTGGCAACTACGATTCTTCAGGCATTGATGAAGAAGTACCCTAATAGCGAGTTTGTAGAAATGATTCTGGAGCCAGAAGCCTATGCGCGTCGAATGGAATCGGCAAGCGTTGATAGCCTTTCAATGTATTATGAATCGATTTACGATTTATTCCTTCAAGAGCAATACGACAGCGTGATGGTGGTTTTGGGACAGGCGAAAAAGGATTATGCCAATCACAGTTTAGGGGCTCAATTTTCGATGCTCTACGCACTTTCTTCGGGTTATCTAGATGGTGAAGAGGCTTTGGTTACTAGCTTAAACGATCTTTTAAGTGAACACTCTAAAGGTGAAGTGAGCGACCAAGCACGCGCAATGCTTCAAAGTGTTGAGAGGATGCATGAGGATGTGGTGGAGCCTAAATATAGTGTTGAAGAGGATGTAGATCATTATTATATTTTGGCAGTAGACAGCGAAGGGCCAAGCATCAATCAATTGAAAATAGCTATTTCCAATTACAATTTAGAGTATCATAAATTAGAGCAGTTAAGCACGCAGAGTTTAATGCTCAACCTCGACCATCAGCTTATTATCGTGCGTAAATTCTCGAATAGCGAAGATGCTTTATTATATTACGACGCCTTAAAGAATTTAGAAACACTTGGTCCTTTATTAGGTCTTTCTGAGTATGAACATTTTATCATATCTTCGAATAACTTTAGTGACTTCTATAAAGACAAAAAGCTCGATGAGTATATCGTTTATTTTGAAGATCTCTATCTGAATCTCGAAAAATAATTGAACGATGTTTTCTAAACCCAAAAGCGACATGTCGAAAATCAACGAAAAAGCAGGTGTAACTATTAACGCCATAGGCCAGGGTAGTGTAATAAGAGGAGATATTAAAACGCAAGGCGATTTGCGCATTGATGGAACTCTAATAGGAACAATCGACACCAAAGGGAAATTGGTTCTTGGCGAATCGGGTGTGATTGAGGGCGAGGTAACTTGTCAAAATGCACTGATTGCAGGAAAGTTAAAAGCGAAGATTACCGTTTCAGAATTGCTAAGCCTCAAAGCGAGCGCCGAGCTTACAGGAGACATTATTACCAATAAACTATCTATTGAACCGGGAGCAAACTTTACAGGTTCATGTAGTATGGGAGCCTCTATAAAAAACATCAAGTCTACCGACGCGCATGGAAAAGCCCAAGAAAAGACCGCTTAGTAAATTTCTTAAATTTTCGAACATGGCTCTTCAAATGGGAGTGATAATCGGTATCGGCGCTTATGCCGGGATTAAATTAGACGAGTATTTGGAAAAGGATAACCTTTTTACGGTCATCTTATCGCTCCTCGCTGTTTTTGGAGCATTGTATCATGTTATTAAAGAAGTGACTCATTTAAGTAAATGATTAAAGATATTCTCCGCTTCTATTCGAAGCTATTCGTTTTTGCAAGTATTGTTGCACTTGTACATTACACTCTTCACTATTTTGATTTATGGGTTTTAAATACCCGCGATTTTAAGCGCATTCACGGCTTTAATTTCTTGGCCTCTGTATTTTTGTTTCCTGCTTTAGCCTATTCTTTTCATTATTTAAAAGATAAGGCTGGTTTTGTGTTTTTAGCCCTGAGCCTTTTTAAAATGCTCATGGTGATGATCTTTATGGCGATTTTAATTTTGCCCAACACAGAGCCCATGCAGTCTTTTGCGCTTCAGTTTTTAATTGTCTACTCTTTTTACCTCATTTTTGAGTTGCTGATAACTGTCAGGAATTTAAAGGACTAAGCCATTTATTAAGGCTTATTTTGTCCTTCTATCGCCCGACATTATTCGCATTTTAAATTCAGCTGTTGATAAGTGTGATTTTTGCTTTCTCTTTTGAGAATATTATCTATTTTTGCAGGGATTTTTTGAAGGGGAATATATAACCACTTGAAAACTACATGAAAACTGTACTGAAGTCTATTACATTAGCCGTAGCATTCTTATTAACGAATGTGAATTTATTTGCTTCTGAAACAGAAGCTAAAGGCGGCGCTGAAGAAGAAAAATTCAACGCTGTTGAAGTGATTATGCATCACATTTCTGATTCGCATGAATTTCACATTTTAGATTACACCAACGCTAAAGGAGAAGAAGTACCTGTATCTATTCCGCTTCCTGTAATTTTATTTACAGATGGGAATTTAGATATTTTCATGTCAAGCGAATTTAACCACGGTCATGCTGATGTAGTACGTGGAGATCGTACGTATCATATCGAACACGATCATATTACTGAGTTGGGTGGAGCTCACCCATTAGACTTCTCTATTACTAAGAATGTATTCTCGATGTTATTGTCGGTAATCATGTTAATATTGATTTTTACTGCCGTTGGAAGATCTTACCGCAAAGGTTCGGGCGCTCCTAAAGGCTTAGCCTCTTTTATGGAGCCTTTAGTATTGTTCGTTCGCGACGATATTGCTGTTCCTAATATCGGCGAGAAAAAAGCCAACAAGTTTTTACCTTACCTGTTAACTGTGTTCTTCTTTATATTGATGAACAACCTTTTGGGATTGATTCCATTCTTCCCAGGCTCAGCCAACTTAACAGGTAATATCTCATTTACGATCACATTAGCATTCATCACATTCTTGATTACCAACCTGAATGGGAATAAAGATTACTGGAAACACATTTTTGCTACTCCTGGAGTACCCTTGTGGTTAGCACCAATCATGATTCCAGTTGAATTGATGGGTATCTTTGCGAAACCTGTCGCCCTACTGATTCGTTTGTTTGCTAACATTACTGCGGGTCACATTATCATCTTAAGTTTGATCTCTTTGATCTTTATCTTTAAGACGATTATGATTGCTCCTGTATCGGTAGGATTTGTATTGTTTATGAATGTATTGGAGCTATTAGTAGCTGCACTGCAAGCATATATTTTCACGTTATTGTCGGCGCTATTCATTGGAATGGCGGTAGCAGAACATGAACATCACTAAGTAAGTTTTTTGTTTAACCCTAAATTAAAATTATTATGGGACCATTAGCTGCAATAGGTGCAGGTCTAGCTGTAATCGGAGCTGGTATCGGTATCGGAAAAATTGGTGGAGCTGCAATGGAAGGTATTGCAAGACAACCTGAAGCGACTGCAAAAATTCAAACTGCAATGATTATTGCTGCTGCCCTTGTTGAGGGTGTAGCACTTTTCGCGGTAGTTGTATCTTTGTTAGTAGCAAGCAACTAATTAATTGCTTAACAAACCTTTCAGGGATTGCCTGAAAGGTTTGTTTTTACTCTCGTTAAAACGAAAACAAAAATATTTAAGACATGGAATTAGTTACTCCGCAAATAGGATTGATATTCTGGACATCACTATCATTTTTGATCTTGATGTTTATCTTGAAGAAATTCGCATGGTCTCCAATCTTGGGTGCTGTAAAGGAGCGTGAAGTTTCTATTAGAGAAGCTTTAGAGTCTGCCGACAACGCACGTCTAGAGATGGCCAACTTGCAAGCCGACAACGAACGTATTTTGAAAGAAGCACGTATCGAAAGAGATGCTATGTTGAAAGAGGCTAGAGCGATGAAAGAGAATATCGTTTCTGAAGCTAAAAATAAAGCAAATGCTGAGGCCGATAAATTGGTTGCTGCTGCTAAAGTGATCATCGAAAGCGAAAAGAATGCTGCCATTTCTGAATTGAAAGATTCTGTAAGTGCTCTTTCTATCGAGATTGCTGAAAAAGTATTAAGAGCTGAATTAGCCGATTCTGATAAGCAAAAAGCTTATACTGAAGAATTACTTAAAGATGTTAAGCTTAATTAAGACAGGAAGATGAAGGAAACTAGAGTTGCCCTGCGTTACGCAAAGTCTTTACTTTCTTTAGCCCAAGAAAGTAATGTTCTTGAACAAGTTAAAGATGATGTGCTGACTATACAGTCGGTATGTGAAGAGTGCCCTGATTTTATCAGCTTGCTGAAAAGCCCTATTGTTAAAACTGATAAGAAGTTGGCAATCATCAATGAAATCTTTGCAAAAGAACTGAGCGAATTAAGCCTTAGCTTTTTGACTTTAGTTACTAAAAAAGGTCGTGAAGCTATTCTAGGATCTATTGCAAATAACTTCATTGTATTATATAACGAATCGAAGAATATTGTGAAGGTTAGTATTACTACTGCCGTAGCGATAGACGAAGATTTAAAGGCACAAGTATTAGCGCAATTGGCTTCAATTGTAAATGCTGAAGTGCAAATCGAGGAATTAGTTGATGAAAACCTTATTGGTGGATTCGTTCTTCGTGTAGGCGATAAAGAGTACAATGCTAGTATCGCACAAAAACTACAAAAATTGAAAAGAGATTTTGTTTCGAACCCGTACATAAAAGAGCGCTAAGATGGCAAATGTTAAACCAGCTGAAGTATCAGCAATCTTAAAAGAGCAACTTTCTGGCCTTAAAACTGAGGCAGATTTAGCTGAAGTGGGTACCGTTCTTCAAGTAGGAGATGGTATTGCACGTATCTATGGACTAAGCAATGTAAGTTCTGGTGAATTGATCGAATTCCAATCAGGTTTACAAGGTATCGTATTGAACTTGGAAGAGGACAATGTTGGTGCTGTATTGTTAGGGTCTTCAAAAGGCATTAAAGAAGGAGATACTGTAAAACGTACCGGACGTATTGCATCTATTAACGTAGGTGATGGTATGTTAGGTCGTGTTGTGGATACCCTAGGTACCCCAATTGATGGTAAAGGTCCAATTCAAGGTACAACTTACGAGATGCCTCTTGAAAGAACTGCTCCAGGAGTAATTTACCGCCAGCCGGTAAACGAGCCTCTACAAACAGGTATTAAAGCCGTAGATGCCATGATCCCTATCGGACGTGGACAACGTGAGTTGATTATTGGTGACCGTCAGACAGGTAAGACTTCTGTGGCTATCGATACTATCATCAACCAGAAAGAATTCTACGATGCTGGTGAACCAGTATACTGTATTTATGTTGCAATTGGTCAAAAAGGATCTACGGTAGCCAATATCGTAAAGACTCTTGAAGAGTCTGGGGCAATGGCTTATACAGTTATTGTTGCTGCCAACGCTTCTGACCCTGCTCCAATGCAGTTTTATGCTCCATTTGCAGGTGCTGCAATTGGTGAGTTCTTCCGCGACTCAGGTCGTCATGCATTAATTGTATATGATGATTTATCGAAGCAAGCGGTTGCATACCGTGAGGTATCGCTTCTACTAAGACGCCCTCCAGGACGTGAGGCTTACCCAGGTGATGTATTCTTCTTACACTCAAGATTATTAGAGCGTGCTGCGAAAATCAATGCATCTGATGTGATTGCGCAATCAATGAACGATCTTCCAGAATCTATCAAAGGTATCGTTAAAGGTGGAGGTTCATTAACAGCCCTTCCAATTATCGAAACTCAAGCTGGTGACGTTTCTGCTTATATACCAACAAACGTAATTTCGATTACTGACGGTCAAATCTTCTTGGAGGCCGACTTATTCAACTCTGGTGTTCGTCCAGCAATTAACGTAGGTATTTCCGTATCGCGTGTTGGTGGTAATGCACAGATTAAATCTATGAAGAAAGTTGCTGGTACCTTGAAGCTTGACCAAGCACAGTACCGCGAACTAGAAGCATTTGCTAAGTTCGGTTCTGATCTTGACGATGCTACCCTATTAGTAATTAATAAAGGTAAACGTAACGTAGAAATATTGAAGCAAGGCTTGAACTCTCCACTAGCTGTTGAGTATCAAGTAGCGATGATTTACTGTGGTACGAAAAACCTAATGTCTAAAGTTCCTGTATCAAAAGTAAAAGAATTTGAAGTTGAGTTCTTGTCTTATATGAGAAACAAATACGCTACTGAGTTGGCGAGTTTGAAAGCTGGTAAATTGACAAGTGAAGCAATTGCTGCTATTGAAAAATCAGCAGCTGAAATTTCATCAAAATACGAATAAGACTGAACTAGTGAAGGCTTCGGCCTTCACTTTCAATAGATTTTCAGATGGCTAACTTAAAAGAAATACGTACTAGGATTAGTTCAGTATCGTCGACGATGCAAATTACCAGCGCCATGAAAATGGTGTCGGCCGCAAAGTTGAAGAGAGCTCAGGATGCAATTGTTCAAATGCGCCCTTATGCTGAGAAACTGCGCGAGATTTTAGTAAACATTAGTTCTACTCTCGAAGGTTCTGCCGAAGGAGTATACAGCCAAGAAAGAGCAAGCGAAAAAGTATTGCTGATAGCGATTACTTCTAACCGTGGTTTGTGTGGTGCCTTTAATGCAAATGTATTTAAGGCAACCGAAAAACGCATTAAACACTTTGTAGGTAAAGCCGTTCAAGTTTACCCTATCGGGAAAAGATCTGTAGACTACTTTACAGGCAAGCATGAAATATTCAAGTCGGAAGCTAAGATTTTCGATAACTTGAATTATGATAATGCTGCTGCTCTTGCTCAAGAGGTGATGTATGCTTTTGTTGATGGTAGTTTCGATAAAATCGAAATTATCTACAACCAGTTTAAAAATGCGGCTACTCAATTAGTGGTTACCGAACAGTATTTACCTGTTCAAGCCGACGAAGAGACTGAAGTTGAAATGAACGTTGACTATATTTTTGAACCTTCAAAATCTTCTATTGTAGTTGATTTGATTCCTAAATCATTAAAGGTGCAACTTTATAAAGCACTATTAGATTCTCATGCTTCTGAACACGGTGCTCGTATGACGGCAATGCATAAGGCTACCGATAATGCTGAGGATTTAAGATCAGAATTGAAACTGACTTATAACCGTCAGCGTCAAGCTTCTATTACCAACGAAATCCTTGAGATTGTTGGTGGTGCCGAAGCTTTGAAACAAGGATAAATTTTACCCTTATTTATATAAAAAGTCTCGTAGAAATACGAGACTTTTTTTTGCTGCTTGTTATAGCTATCTGCTCGTCGCTCACTGTTCACACTTCACTGAATTATAATCTTATATTTGTTGAAAATATTTCAAAATGAGACTATTAATATTCTTTATCTCCTTCGGATTCTTTTTCACAGTTCAGGCACAAGACTGTAATAAGGTGAGCAAAAAGATGGTTAAGCGACTTCAGCTAGATATCTCTACGCTTGCCGATGACCAAATGGAAGGTCGTCAAGCGGGAACTTCGGGAGAGGTAAAGGCGAGAGATTATATAGTGAGCAGAATTAAGGAAATCGGACTCGAAGCCGGAGGAAGCTCATCTTATCTGCAATCCTTTCCTTTTAATGAAAATGTTAAGCAAAAAGCCAATAGTACTCGTTTGAGTTTGAACGGTACTAGTTTGAAGTTAAATCACGAATTCTACCCTATAAATTTATCATCTAATGGTAGATTAGATGATATTCCCGTGATCTGGGTATCCTACGGGCTACATGTTCCTGAGGTCGGTTATTCAGATTACGATCGCTTGGAGGCTGATGTGAATGGTTATATTGCCTTGATGGATATTGCTAATCCAGAAGGTCTTTCTTCAGAACAGGATCTACTTACTAAAGCAATTGAAGCTTTGGATAGAGGAGCGCTGGCACTACTCTTATATAAATCAAAGTCTTCAGTAGAAATTCCAGAGTCAAAATTTAAAGAGATTAAGGCTTTGGGGATCCCAGTGGTATTCATCAAGAATAAAGCCTTCAAAAAAGTTCCTAGAGATTTTGTTGAGAATGCAAGCTTAAGCGTTTCACAATATGAAGTACTTAAAAAGGGATATAATGTATTGGCTTATTTAGATAACGATGCCGATAAAACAGTTATTATCGGTGCGCATTACGATCATTTGGGTTGGGGCATAGATGGCTCTCTCCACAAGGGCCCTCGTAAAATACACAATGGTGCCGATGATAATGCTAGCGGAACAGCAGCTCTTTTGGAGCTTGCCTATTTTTTGAAAAAGAATAAAATAAAAGAGAACAATAATTATCTTTTTATAGCCTTCTCGGGAGAAGAAATGGGACTTTTGGGCTCTCAATATTTTGTAGCCAACCCAAGCATCGACCTTAGCGATATTAATTATATGCTTAATATGGATATGTTGGGTAGAATGGAAGAGGGCATGGATTTGTCGGTAAATGGCACTGGCTCTTGTTCCCTTTGGAAGGAAAGCTTAAATGAAGTTGCCTGTGATGCTTTTGCTTTAACTATGAAGCCGAAGGGTTTTGGTCCTTCCGATCACGCTCCTTTCTATTTAAATGGAATCCCCGCCCTGCATTTTTGGACAGGAGAACATAATGACTATCATAAACCTAGTGATGATGTAGAAAAGATTAATTTTGAGGCAGAATCGCAAATCATTTCTTTTATAGAGTCTTTCATCTTATTGATGGATGCCAAAGGAGAAGTGGACTTTCAATTTACAGAATAAGATGAGTATAGAAAAGAAAATAGCCGTTATAGGTGGAGGTAGTTGGGCAACAGCTATCGTAAAAATGCTATCCAACAATGTTGAAGAATTGTTGTGGTGGATGCGTAATGAGAATGCTGTAGATCATATTCAGAGGACATTTCACAACCCACGATACTTAAGTAGTGTTCGCGTCAATACAGATATAGTTAAGGTAACTAGCGATTTGAAGTCTGTTTGCGAGCAAGCAGATATCATTGTGGTAGCGGTTCCATCAGCATTTCTACATACGACTTTGTCGTCAGTAGAAGTCGACTTATCTAAGAAGATTGTTTTTTCTGCCGTAAAAGGGATTGTCCCTGAATTCAATCAAATTGTTGGGGAGTATTTTCAAACGAGTTTTAAGATCCCTATTAATCACATTGGTGTAATTACAGGCCCTTGTCATGCCGAAGAAGTAGCCTTAGAGCGTCTTTCTTATTTAACGGTAGCTTGCGAGGATATTAGTGTTGCCAAGCAAATGGCAGATAAATTATCTTGTCGTTATATTAAGACAACAACTTCAGATGATATATACGGAACAGAGTATTCTGCAGTACTAAAAAACGTGGTGGCTATTGCGGCAGGTATCGCACATGGCTTAGGCTATGGCGATAATTACCTTTCGGTGCTAATTTCGAATGCCATTCGCGAGATAAAGCGTTTTGTAGATACGGTTCATCCGATTACTCGCGACATTAAAGATTCGGCTTATTTAGGCGATTTACTAGTTACTGCCTATTCGAAATTCAGTCGCAATAGAACTTTTGGGACGTATATTGGTAAAGGTTATTCGGTAAAGGCGGCTCAGATGGATATGAATATGATAGCCGAAGGCTATTATGCCGTGAAATGTATTAAGGAAATCAATAAAGAATACGGCGTGTATATGCCAATCACCGATTCGGTATATCGTATTGTTTACGAAAAGATGGCTCCTAGAATTGAGTTTAAACTCCTTGCGGAGGAGTTAAACTAGAAAGAACTTCTAATTTTTAGGCATAAAAAAAGTCCCGAATTGCTTCGGGACTTTTTAAAATACGTAATGAAAATACTTATAGTACTCTAACCTTAACAGCGTTAAGACCTTTTCTACCTTCTTGTAATTCATACTCTACTTCGTCACCTTCTTTAATTTCGTCAATTAAACCAGTGATGTGTACGAAATATTCTGTTTTAGAATCTTCGTCTGTAATAAATCCAAATCCTTTAGCGTCGTTAAAGAATTTTACTGTTCCTTTGTTCATCTTGTAAATAATTTTTTTTAAGAGCTCAAAGATAACTAATTTATTTAATCCAGCGATTTTTTCTATTTTTTTTCATTTAGTGAAAATGTGAGATATTTTTCCAAAATATTAAAGCTCTTCATTTTTCAGTTTCAGGGCTTTCTTTCAATTCAGCCGCCATCTATTTATTAATACTTAGTATGCATTGAATAAGAAAGTTTATTTTTGCCAAAATTTAGTGAGATGAACGTTATCCTTACCGGTGTAACTGGAACTTTAGGTTCTCAGATTGTTTACGAACTGCTACAGCAAGAAGAGCTGAAGAATATTTATCTGTTAATTCGTAACAAAGGATCTATTAGCGCTAAAGAGCGGTTTAATAGTGTTTTATCCAATGAGGCTGCACCAGAATCTATTCTAGAAAATAGTACTGTAATCTTAGAGAAAGTAAGCGTTTTAGAACCCGAAGCGTTTTTAAATCCTTCCGATTATCTAGATGCTTCAGAAACGAATTACTTTATTCACTCTGCTGGCTGTGTAAACCTTACCACCGACAGTTCTCAAAAGGACCTGATCTTTGAAGAGAATTTGGAGCTCACTAAGACTATTTTCCAAGCTTTTTCACCTTACATTACTAAGTTCACTTATATCAGTACTGCCTTTAGTATTGGCGATATAGGTGGTTTAATCGATAACGACTACCATAATAAGGAGCCGAAATACAGAAACTTTTATGAGGCTTCAAAACATGCTACCGAGAAATTTTTGAGAGAAGAGGAAAGTAAAACAAGTGTTCAAATTCAGATTTTACGACCGAGTGTTTTGGGTGGGAACATCTTTAAAACATCTAAGTACTTTATTTCAAAGTATATGGTGTATTACCTCGTTGGACGCTTTTTCTATAATAATCCACTAGGGAAAAACAGCACAATGCGTTTGGTCTTAAATAGCGAAACAGGCTTGAATATAGTACCAGTAGATTATGTAGCAAAAGTGATTGCGTTGGTCTTCACTAAAAATATTGAGCAGTTAAATATTGTCCAAAGTAAAAGCACCAATGTAATGAATGGGATGAAGCGGATTGTTGAAGCGGTTGGATTTAATGACTATAGTTTCATCAATACTTCGGATGACAACTTCGTTTTGGATGCGAAAAACAAGTTAGAGGACATCTATTACCGCACTATTGGTTTGCACTTAAACAAATACCTAACCTCTGACCCCTATGATTTCGATACGCTGTTATTAGAATCTATAGTCCCATTGCCAGAGTATAATGTAGAAGATTATTTAGCCGACACGATTAGCTACGCAAAGAATAATGATTTTAAAAGTGCCTGGTAGGAAGCGGCTAGTTGTTAACTATTAATTAGAATTCCTTTTTTTAAATAAAGGAACCTTAGAACAAGCCTCGCCATAGCTTAAGGTCTTCACCACAGGCTGTAGTAGTGTACAAAGTTCCACATAAGTAGATTCGGGAACTGGGCGATTAGAACAGCCTTTCACGATTACAAATTTGTCTTGTAATTCTGTCAAGTCAATCGTTTGAAGCGCTTGGGTGTAAAGGTGTTTGTTAAGGTCTTTGAGAGAGCCTTTGATCACCGTTTTTGCGAATGAAGAAACGGCAGATGCCACGAGCATAAATGCCCAAGCCGGAACGACGGCATCTGTAGTAATGTCGATGGCGATATTACAATCTTGGTATTGCGACCAATCATTAGCTTTAACAAAGGCGCGAAAGTCTCTCTCACGAAGAATTAGTCCTTCGTAAAGGTGATCTTTCAAGTCGATGAATGCACGCTTATCCTGGTCGTAATAATCTTCCAGATTAAGGGTAATCAATCCCGACTGTTCAACTTTGTTAATGATTTCGCTCATGTTTATAGAATTCAGGAGACAGAATATAGTAATTAGTAGTCAATCATTATTAATTGATTAAAGAAATCCTAGTTCCAATTTAGCCTCTTCACTCATCATATCTTTGTCCCAAGTAGGTTCAAAAACCATGATTACGTTTACTTTATTAGCTTCATCTAAAGAGCTTACTTTTTCTCTTACTTCTTCGGGCATAGATTCGGCTACAGGGCAAGAAGGTGAGGTTAAGGTCATGTCGATTTCAATGTCACCTTCGTCACTTACACGTACGTCGTAGATTAAGCCTAGTTCGTAAATATCAACTGGAATCTCAGGGTCGTAGATACTGTGCAGTACATCAACAACTTTTTCTCCTAAGGCTTGCATTTGTTCTTCGTTCATCATCTCTTTTAGCTTTCAGCAATCAGCTTTCAGTTCGTATAGGTAAACTGAAGGTTACACTAGTGCGTATTATTTTGGTCAGTACTCAGTTTTCAGCCTTTAGATTATTTTTGTCTTAGCCAAGGTTTAGCTGATAGCTAAGACCTAGAAGCTAAAACCTATATAGCCTGAAAAGCCAAGGCGTAAAACTTCATTTGTTTAATCATCGACACCAACCCGTTGGAACGCGTCATCGACAAGTGTTCTTTGAGTCCTATGGCATTGATGAAGTGTAACTCGTTATTGACGATGTCTTGACATTTTTGTCCATCGAATACACGAACCAATAAGGCCACAATACCCTTGGTGATGATGGCGTCGCTATCGGCAGTAAAACGAACTGTGTCGTTTTCTTTAGTAGCGTGCAACCAAACTTTCGACTGACAACCTTTGATTAGATTTTCATCCAATCTGTAGTCTTCATCTATCAGCGGAATATCTTTACTCAATTCAATCAAGTAATCGTATTTCTGTATCCAATCGTCGAACATGTCAAATTCGTCGATAATTTCTTCTTGTATCTCTTGAATAGTCATTTAGCCGAACATTAGTTTTACCCTTTGAATCCCTGCTATAAACACGTCAATTTCCTCTTTTGTATTGTATACCGCAAAGGAAGCGCGCATCGTTCCAGAAACACCGAAACGAGCCATTACAGGTTGTGCACAATGGTGCCCTGTACGGATGGCAATTCCCAATTTATCTAATGTGGATCCAGCATCGTAAGGGTGAATACCATCCATAAGGAAAGAAACCAATCCTGCCTTATTTTTTGCTTCACCTATAAAACGAATACCACCCAATGCTTTTAATTTCTCTGTCGCATAATCCAATAATTCAGCTTCTTGCTTGGCGATATTTTCTACGCCAAGTTCTTCCATAAAACGAATCGCAGCTTCCAGCCCTATACCACCAGCAATATTTGGTGTTCCACCTTCAAATTTAAAAGGCAAATCGTTGTAGGTAGAACCTTCAAACTTCACCTCTTTAATCATTTCGCCACCACCCTGATAAGGAGGCATTTTTTCTAGAATATCTTTCTTTCCATAAAGTATACCCACACCTGTAGGACCGTACATTTTATGAGCAGAGAAACAGTAGAAATCTGCATTTAAAGCCTGTACATCTACTTTAGCGTGAGGAACAGCTTGCGCGCCATCAATCAAAACTAAAGCACCTTTAGCATGCGCTAGAGGAATCATTTCTTCGATTGGGTTTATCGTTCCCAAAGCGTTCGAAATATGATTTACAGCAACTAGTTTAGTCTTCTCGTTTAGTAAATCGCGGTAAGCATCCATATCGAGCTCACCAGAATCTAATACGGGAATAACTTTTAAAATGGCACCCGATTGCTCGCAGGCCATTTGCCAAGGAACAATGTTGGAGTGATGCTCAATCGCCGAAATAATAATCTCATCACCTTCTTTAAAAAGTGATCTCGCCAAACAGGATGAGACCAAGTTGATGGCTTCCGTAGTCCCACGAGTAATGATGATTTCTTCTATAGAACCTGCATTGACAAAACGACGCACTGCCTCGCGAGCTGCTTCGTATTTATCTGTTGCTTGCTGACTCAAAAAGTGCACACCACGGTGAATATTACTATTCTCCTTGCTGTAATAATGCGTAATTGCGTCAATCACCATTTGTGGCTTTTGGCTGGTAGCCCCATTGTCGAAATAGACCAAAGGACGACCATGAACTTCTTGATGAAGAGCCGGAAATTGAGTGCGTATATTTTGAATATCTAAAGCCATTAAAGTGCTGTTTAATTCAATTCTAAATCCACATTTAACTTGCGAGAAACCAAATTGATTAATTGTTCTTTGAGCTGTGGAATCGTAATGTTTTTAAAGGTGTCACCTGCAAAGGCAAACATCAAGAAAGCTTTCGCTTCTTTTTGAGGAATACCTCTAGATTGCATGTAAAACAAGGCTTCGTCATCGAGTTGACCGATAGTACAACCGTGAGAACAAGCTACATCATCGGCGAAAATCTCCAATTGAGGTTTCGTGTCGATACTTGCAAAATCGCTTAGTAAAAGGTTGTTGTTTTGCTGGAAAGCATTGGTCTTTTGAGCGTCTTTACGTACCATCACTTTTCCGTTAAACACCCCTTTCGATTTCTCGTCGTAAATACCTTTGTATAACTGATTCGATTGACAGTTAGGCACAGCGTGATCCACAAAAGTATGGTGATCTACAATGCTAGAACCTTTCAATAAGGTAATGGCATCCATGTGTGCCTCGGCGTATTCGCCAGCAAATTCAAAGTGCAGATTGTTTCTGGTTAATTCACCGCTAAATGCAAATGTATCAACCAAAGCAGAACTCTTAGCGCCTTGTTTTACGAAAGTGCTATCTACAAGAGTTGCTGTGTCTTGATCATTTTGGATTTTGAAGTGCTTGAAATGCGCTTCGTTTCCAACCGATGTTTCTGTAACCACATTTGTGAATACATAATCATCGCTTAATGATTGGTGACGCTCTAAGATTTGAACTTCTGCACGGTCTTCAATCACAAATAGGTTACGCACTTGATTCATTATCGAACGACTACTGTCGCTATTGATGTATAATATTTGGATAAGCTTATCTACAAGCGCTCCTGCTTTTACGTATACAAAAGCACCTTCTTGAGCAAAGGCTGTATTTAAGGCAACCATACTTTGCTGTTTGTCGGCTAGCTTGCCGTAGTACTCGTTAAAGAGTTCAGAATTTCCTTCGAAAGCATCCTTAAGGTTGGTAACGAAGAATTTATCTTGAACAGTAGTATTTGATAGAGAAGCGTTAAAAACACCGTTTACAAAAACGAGTTTGTACGAATCTATTCCCGTACATAAAAAGCGATCTACGTCTTCCGATTTTATGTCGAGACTGAACTCAGTGCCGAAATCATAATCGCGTTTGATGCTCTTTATCAGAGAAGTATATTTCCAGTCTTCATCTTTAGTTGTAGGAAAACCTTTGGCTTTAAAAACTTCGATTCCTTCAGCACGCAAATTGCGTAAGCTATTGGTTTCGGAGCCATTTAAGCTTTGCCCAAACTTTTCAAAAGAGTTTATGAGTTTGTTGTGTAGTTTCAAGGTGTACCGCTTTTTGATTAGGCTTCAATCTCTTGTTTAATCCAATCGTATCCTTTTGCTTCTAACTCAAGCGCCAAGTTTTTGTCGCCCGACTTCACAATTTTACCATCGTATAAAACGTGAACGAAATCAGGAATGATATGATCCAAAAGACGTTGGTAATGCGTAATCACCATTACAGCATTGTTTTCGTTTTTAAGCTTGTTAACCCCTTTGGCAACAATTCTTAAAGCATCGATATCCAATCCAGAATCTGTTTCATCCAAAATAGAAAGCATCGGATCTAACATGGCCATTTGGAAAATCTCGTTACGTTTTCTCTCACCACCAGAGAATCCTTCGTTGATAGAACGCGACATAAATTGCTTGTCCATTTCTAACAATTGTTGCTTCTCGCGCATCAATTTTAATAAGTCTTTGGCGGGCATAGGATCTAAACCTTTCGCTTTGCGACTTTCGTTAATGGCCGTTTTGATGAAGTTGGTAACCGAAACACCAGGAATTTCTACGGGGTACTGAAAGGACAAGAAGATACCAGCATGAGCTCTTTCTTCGGGAGCTAAATCCATGATGTCTTTTCCGTCGAATTCTATAGTACCACCTGTAACTTCGTATTCATCGCGACCAGCGATAACCGCAGAAAGAGTACTCTTACCCGCGCCGTTTGGTCCCATTATAGCGTGAATCTCACCTTTGTTAATCTCTAAGCTGAGTCCTTTAATAATTTCCTTTCCGTCAATCTCAACTTTAAGGTCTTGTATCTTGAGCATATTGTTCGTCTTTGGGTATTAACCTACACTTCCTTCAAGCGAAAGTGAAAGTAATTTTTGTGCTTCCACGGCGAATTCCATAGGAAGCTGGCTGAGTACGTCTTTACAGTATCCGTTTACAATCAATCCGATAGCTGCATCTGTTCCGATTCCTCTTTGGTTACAGTAGAAGAGTTGATCTTCACCGATTTTTGAGGTCGTTGCTTCGTGTTCTATACGTGCCGATTTGTTCTTTACTTCTATATATGGGAAGGTGTGTGAGCCACAAGTATCTCCCATCAATAGTGAATCACACTGAGAGAAGTTACGTGCATTTTCGGCACCTTTCATAATCTTTACTAATCCACGGTAGTTACCATTACTTTTTCCAGCGGATATCCCCTTAGAGATGATAGTGCTCTTGGTGTTTTTGCCAATGTGAATCATCTTGGTTCCCGTATCGGCTTGTTGGTAATTGTTGGTTACCGCTACCGAGAAGAATTCTCCGATAGAGTTGTCACCTTTCAAAATACAAGAAGGGTATTTCCAAGTAATTGCAGAACCAGTTTCTACTTGAGTCCAAGAAATTTTTGCGCTTTTATGGCAAATACCTCTTTTGGTTACGAAGTTGAAAACTCCACCTATACCTTCTTTGTTTCCAGGATACCAGTTTTGAACTGTAGAGTATTTAATCTCTGCATCGTCCATGGCGATTAATTCAACCACCGCTGCGTGCAACTGATTTTCATCTCTCGATGGAGCAGTACAACCTTCCAAATACGAAACATAAGATCCTTCGTCGGCAATAAGCAGCGTACGCTCAAATTGTCCGGTTCCGGCTTGGTTAATACGGAAGTATGTCGATAGCTCCATAGGGCAACGAGTGCCTTTAGGGATATAACAGAAAGATCCATCGGTAAATACTGCCGAGTTTAAAGCGGCGTAAAAGTTATCCGTTTTAGGAACAACCGTACCCATATATTTACGCACCAATTCTGGATGCTCCTGAATTGCCTCGCTGATAGAACAGAAAATGATTCCTAGTTCTCCTAGCTTATCCTTAAATGAAGTTGCTACAGAAACAGAGTCAACCACGATGTCTATAGCCACACCCGTAAGGTGCTTTTGCTCTTCTAATGAGATTCCTAACTTCTCAAAAGTCTTTAACAACTCAGGATCTACCTCATCTAAACTCTCAAGAGTCTTCTTAGGCTTCGGAGCTGAGTAATAAGATATCGATTGAAGATCTGGTTTCTTGTAAGTAACGTTTGCCCATTCAGGCTCCGTCATCTTTAGGAATTTCCTGAAAGCATCCAGCCTCCACTCCAACAACCATTCAGGTTCGTTCTTTTTCATCGAAATCAAACGAATCACATCTTCATTCAGACCTTTTTTAATTGTGTCCGAATCAATATCAGTAACGAAGCCGTATTTGTATTCGGCCGAGGTTACTTCTTCTAATATTTTGTCTTCTTCAGTCAATCCAGTTATCAGTTAGCAGTTAACAGTGAGCAGTACTAGACCGCGAAACTTTCACCACATCCGCAGGTTCGAGTTGCGTTGGGGTTGTTAAAAGTGAATCCTTTTCCGTTTAGACCTCCTGAGAAGTCCAAAACAGTTCCTGCTAAATAAAGCAGGCTTTTTTTATCTATCAAGATGCGAACATCATTGTCTTCTATAATCTTGTCATCTTCTGACCTTTCATCTGTGAAGTCTAGCTTGTAGGACAAGCCCGAACAACCTCCGCTAGAAACGCCCACTTTTACGTAAGCGTCTTTGCCAAGGCCTTCTTCTTCAAGTAGAGAGAAGATTCTTTTCTTTGCGGTTTCAGTTACACTAACCATATTTTAGCCAATCTTTATTTTAACTAATTCTAAATAAGAGTGATTTCAGTTTGCAAAGATACGAAATATATCTCTTTTTTGAATTAAATTTTTTAAGGGTCGATACAGGATAAAAATGTAATTTTGCCCCATGAGTTTATTCAAAAATAAAGAACAGGAATTCACGCCAATTTCAACTTTGGGAGAATTCGGCTTAATCGATAAGATTACCAAGGATGTAAAGCAGTATAACGACTCTACTTTGAAGGGTATTGGCGATGATGCTGCAGTGATAAAAATTGGCGATTTATGTCAGGTGGTTTCTACCGATTTATTGGTAGAAGGTGTGCACTTTGATTTGGCTTATGCACCCTTGAAGCATTTAGGCTATAAGGTAGTAGCTGTTAATTTGTCTGATATATGCGCAATGAATGTTGTACCGACTCAAATTACAGTGTCCTTGGCTATGTCGAATCGCTTTCCGGTTGAGGCAGTTGAGGAACTGTACGAAGGAGTGAAGTTGGCCTGCGAAAGATATAAAGTTGACTTGATTGGTGGTGATACCACAAGTTCCATGGCGGGCTTGATGATTAGTGTAACCGCCATGGGAACTGCTAAAGAGGAAGAGATTGTTTACCGCTCTGGTGCTTCTGAAAAAGATTTAATAGTGGCTAGTGGAGATTTAGGTGGAGCTTATTTAGGTCTTCAGATTTTGGAAAGAGAAAAGGCGGTCTTTATGGAGAATAAAGACATGCAACCCGACTTACAAGGCTCTGAATATGTTTTAGAAAGACAGTTAAAGCCTGAGGCTAGATTAGATATTGTGGAGATGTTTAATGAGATGGGTTTAAAACCAACTTCTATGATCGATATTTCTGACGGTTTATCTTCCGAATTAATGCACCTAGCGAAGGCTTCGAATTTAGGGCTTCAGGTATACGAGGAGAAAATTCCAGTTGACCCCGCGGTGATGAGTATTGCCGAGGAATTTAATTTAAACGGAGTGACTTGTGCTTTGAATGGGGGGGAGGATTATGAATTACTCTTTACGGTAGATCAAAAAGATTACGATAAGATTAAAGGAAATCCGAACATGACGGTGATTGGCTATATGGTTGACAAAGAGTCTGGAGTAAATTTAGTAACCCACGACTCTAAGGTTTTCCCTTTAACAGCACAGGGTTGGACTTCTCATGAAGAAAAAAGCAGGGGTAATTTTACTCAAAAATAAATTTGGAACGCTATTAGTTTAAAGGAAAATCAAGTTGTTTAAGATGTCATTTCAAATGTGTTTTAAAAAATAGCAAGAACTGTTTCTATACAAGAAACACTTCTATTTTATTGGGGGATTTAGTGGGAGAATTTAGTTAATAAAAAAGGGAGCATTCGCTCCCTTTTTTATGTTTATACATTTGTCAGTCTGAGCCTGTCGAAGACTAGCACAACAGTTTTTGGATTTCCTCTATTGCCATTTTTGTATTCTCCCAATGGCTCATATGTCCAGACTTTTCAATTTCTATAAAATCAGCGCCATTGTTTTTTGCTTCCAGTCTCAAATCATCAATTTTGAGTAGTGGGTCAAAGGTTCCGGCGATATAGCTTTTTTTGCAACTCAGATTTTTTAGCGTTTCATTATTGTCTGAGCGATTTTGCATTCCTCTTAAAGCTGCTGTAATTCCTTTAGGATTTAGAACTTCTGCTTCTTCAATCATTTTTTGAATGTGTGCTGCACATGATTTTTTAAATTGCTCTGGAAATAAAAAAGGGATGGCTGTTTTGAGGTAAATGCCTTGCTTGTCGTTTACCGCTTTTATTGCCCGATCTCTATCCTTCTTTTTTTGCTCGGAATCTGCATTTGCCGTTGAGTGAAAAAGGATGAGCTGATTGATTTTTTCTGGACAGATTTTCGATAGTTCTAGTGCTGCATAGGCACCCATTGAGTGTCCGATAATAGTGAAATTATCAATATGCAACTCTAGTAATAGTTGATGTATACATACCGCATAGAGCTCCATAGAACGTCTTTCTTCAAAGCAGTCTGATTTCCCAAAGCCTGGCAAGTCGAGTCTAATAACTTGGTTGGCTTTACAGAGTTCTTGAGCGATCTCATCCCACATACTACCATTTTCGAGGAAGCCGTGGAGGAGTACCACCGCTTCGCCAGAACCCTCGGTTTTATAGTATATGTTTTTGTTGTGGAATCTGAATTGCATTTTAACTGAGAACTAACAACTGAAAACGGAGTTTATTCCGCCATTAAAGCTTCAATCTCATCGGCTTCCAATGGAATATTCGACATCAAATCTTTAGGGCCTTTTTCGGTAACGAGCACATCGTTTTCTAAACGGATTCCTAAATTTTCTTCTGGGATATAAATCCCTGGCTCACAAGTAAACACCATACCTGCTTCAATAGGAGTAGTCCACGAACCTACGTCGTGTACGTCTAATCCTAAATAGTGCGAAGTACCGTGCATAAAGTATTTTTTATAGGCTGGCCATTCTGGTTTTTGATTGTCTATATCTTCTTGAGAGATCAAGCCTAAGCCCAACAATTCCTTTTCCATCAGCTTACCCACTTCAAGATGGTATTCGTGAAGGTAGTTTCCTGAAACGAGCATTTTGGTAGCTGCTTTCATCACTCTTAAAACGGCGTTATACACCTCTTTTTGCCGAGCAGTGAATTTCCCATTTACAGGAATACAACGCGTCATGTCTGAAGCGTAATTACCATATTCAGCACCGAAATCCATTAGGATTACATCGCCATCTTTACAGGCTTGGTTATTGTCGATATAGTGTAAAACACAAGCGCTTTCGCCCGATGCAATAATTGGGGTATAGGCAAATCCACGCGAACGATTTCTAACGAATTCGTGTATGATATCAGCCTCGATTTCATACTCCATCACTCCAGGCTTAATGGTCTTCAGAATCTTGCGCAAAGCAGATTCGGTAAGATCACAGGCTTTTTGAATGAGTTCAATTTCTACGGCGTCTTTAATCGCACGGATCTTGTGCATGATTGGTGCACCGCGTTCGTATTCGTGAATTGGGTATGTTTCGCGAATCCATTTTCCAAAACGAGCATCGCGTGTTTCTACTTCGATATTTGCGCGTAGATGTTCGTTACTGTTTAGGTAAACGTGTTCCGCTTCGCTCATCAAAGTTTTTAAAACCGCTTCGAATTGGTCTAGCCAATACACTGTTTTAATCCCCGAAGTTGCGAAGGCTTTTTCTTTATCGAGTTTTGCTCCTTCCCAAACCGCAATATGCTCGCTGGTTTCTTTGAGGAATAAAATTTCTTTGTGTTTAGCATGAAAAGAATCGGGAAATATAAGAAGGATAGACTCTTCTTGATCTACTCCAGAGAGGTGAAAAATATCGTTGTTTTGACGAAATTCCATAGTCCCATCTGCATTGGTAGGCATGATGTCGTTAGAATTAAAAATCGCTAAGGATTTTGATTTTAATTCTTTGCAGAATCGCTTTCTATTTCTAACGAATAATTGACTGTCTATCTTTTCGTATTTCATCTTAAATATCTTTTAAGGCCTTCTCTTGATAAAGCAAATATAGGTTTTGCAGTTGAAAAGTTTAAAGTTAAAAATTGAAAGTTTGAAAAGGAGTTAGGAAACAGTATTCAGCGTTCAGGTATCAGCATTCAGCTTTTTGGAAAACTACCAAAACTGGGGCGAAGACAAAGACAAAATCCTTTAACTGCCAAAACAGTCCAAACACCACTGACCAATTTAATTTTCTTCAATTCCACAGTGATACTTAGAGAAAATATCGAGATTCACTAAGGACCTCATGACCTTTTGATAACTCAAAATTTATAAGACAAAACTCAACACTGGCCTTCCTCCGACCACCGTCCAGCCACTATAAACCGTTCTCAACTTATATAGAACCATTATTAATTAAGCTTAAGGTTGTGTGCTTGTTGGATGTATAGTAAATTTGCATGTTTAAAAAACAGAATTAAAAACCCTAGAAAAAGGAAATCATCATGAGTAATAGCGCTGGATTGTTTTCATCGTCACTGGGAAGGAAGTATTTAATGGCCATTACAGGCTTATTCCTTTGCAGTTTTCTTTTGATACATCTCATTGGTAATGTGACCCTGTTCACAGACTCTATTCAGTTTAACGAGTACACTCGTTTTATGTCGTCGAACCCACTAATCCGTATAATGGAAATTGTGCTGGTTATAGGATTCTTAACGCATATTATCGATGCGGTAATGTTGACTAAAGCAAACAAAGCTGCACAGCCAGTAAAGTATGCTATGGACAAGAAGAAGAGTACTTGGTACTCTAGAAATATGGGTCTTACCGGATCTATTATTTTAGTATTCTTGATCATCCACTTACAGTCGTTTTGGTACGGTTATAAGTTTGGTGTTATAGAGATGACGGTAGATAGTTCGGGAGAAGAGATTAAAGATATGTACACGATGGTATTGGCTGCATTTAGCCAATGGTGGTACTCTGCAATATACGTGGTTGGTATGATCCTTTTAGGAACGCACTTAAGCCACGGTTTCCAGTCGGCATTCCAATCAATGGGATTACGTCATAAAAAATACACTCCTACGATTCAAAAAGTAGGAACTGCATTTGCTTTGGCAATGACATTAGGATTCATCTCTTTCCCAATCTATTTCTACATTATTCAACTATAAGACTATGACGAAGTTTGTCGACAATATCCCCGAAGGTCCTTTAGCTGATAAATGGACAAAATACAAAGCTGATGCAAAGCTTGTAAACCCTTCTAACCGTAGAAACATCGACGTTATTGTTGTTGGTACTGGTTTAGCTGGTGGTGCTGCTGCTGCTTCTCTTGGTGAGATGGGATTCAATGTAAAAGCATTTTGTTTTCAAGATTCTCCACGTCGTGCGCACTCTATTGCTGCACAAGGGGGTATCAATGCTGCTAAGAATTACCAAAACGACGGTGACAGTACGTACCGTTTGTTCTACGATACTATTAAAGGTGGTGACTACCGTTCGCGTGAGGCTAACGTTTACCGTTTGGCAGAGGTTTCTGCAAACATCATCGACCAATGTGTAGCTCAAGGGGTTCCTTTTGCTCGTGAATATGGAGGTCTTTTAGATAACCGTTCTTTTGGTGGTGTACAAGTACAACGTACGTTCTACGCTAAAGGTCAAACAGGACAACAATTATTGATTGGTGCTTATCAAGCTTTAAGTCGTCAAATTAACAAGGGCACCGTAACGATGTACAACCGTCATGAGATGATGGAAATTGTAAAAATCGACGGTAAAGCTCGTGGTATTATTGCGCGTAACTTGATTACGGGAGAAGTTGAAAGACATTCAGCTCACGCCGTAGTTGTAGCATCGGGTGGCTACTCAAACGTATTCTTCCTTTCTACAAATGCAATGGGTTCTAACTGTACTGCAGCATGGAAATCTTATAAGAGTGGTGCTCACTTTGCTAACTCTTGTTACGTTCAAATTCACCCAACATGTATTCCTGTTACTGGAGACCACCAATCGAAATTGACTTTGATGTCGGAGTCGCTTCGTAATGATGGACGTATTTGGGTGCCAAAGAAAAAAGAAGACTCGCAAGCAATTGCTAAGGGCGAAAAGACTGCTCTAGACATTGCTGAAGACGATAGAGATTACTACTTGGAAAGAAGATACCCTGCATTCGGTAACTTGGTTCCTCGTGATGTTGCTTCGCGTGCTGCTAAAGAACGTTGTGATGCCGGTTTCGGTGTTAACAAAACGGGTCAGGCGGTATTCTTAGACTTTTCTGATGCTATCGCTCGTTTCGGAAAAGACGGTGTTGCTGCTCGTTATGGGAATTTATTCCAGATGTACGAGAAGATTACTGCAGAGAATCCGTACGAAATGCCAATGAAGATATATCCTGCTATCCACTATACAATGGGTGGTGTATGGGTTGATTATAACTTACAAACAGCCGTTCCTGGTTTGTTTGCTGCCGGAGAGGCTAACTTCTCTGATCACGGTGCTAACCGTTTGGGAGCTTCTGCATTAATGCAAGGTTTGGCCGATGGTTACTTCGTATTGCCTTATACTATTTCTAACTACTTAGCAGATGATATCCGTACAGGAGCGATTTCTACTGAGCATGCAGAATTTGAAATGGCTGAGAAGAATGTACAAGATCGTTTAGACTTCTTTATGGATAATAAAGGTTCTAAAACGGTTGACTACTTCCACAAGAAATTAGGAAAAGTAATGTGGGAGAAATGTGGTATGGCTCGTAACAAACAAGGACTTGAAGAAGCGATTGTTGAGATTAAAGCTATCCGCGAAGAGTTCTGGAAAGAAGTTAGAGTTCCTGGAGTTCAAAATAGCTTTAACCAAGAATTGGAAAAAGCAGGTCGCGTAGCAGACTTCATCGAATTAGGTGATTTGATGTGTCGTGATGCCTTGAACCGTGAAGAATCTTGTGGTGGTCACTTCCGTGAGGAACACCGAACTGCCGAAGGTGAAGCATTGCGTAACGATGAGGATTATGCTTACGTTGCGGCTTGGAAATATAAAGGTGACAACGAAACACCTGAGCTTCATAAAGAAGACTTGAAGTTCGAAAATATTGAGTTGAAACAAAGAAGCTACAAATAATGGCTGGGATGAATCTTACACTTAAAGTTTGGCGTCAGAATGACGCTGAGGACAAAGGACGTATTGTGGAATACAAAATGTCTGATATTTCTCCAGACATGTCTTTCTTAGAAATGATGGACGTGTTGAACGAGGAACTTATTGAGAAAGGAGACGAGCCTGTAGCTTTCGATCACGATTGTCGTGAAGGAATCTGTGGTATGTGCTCTATGTATATCAACGGTGAGCCTCACGGTCCTGAAGATTTAATTACGACTTGTCAGTTGCACATGCGTTCGTTTAAAGATGGTGATACGATCTATATCGAGCCGTTTAGAGCTGCAGCTTTCCCGGTAATTAAAGATTTAGTAGTTGACCGTACTGCCTTTGATGCTATTATCCAAGTAGGTGGTTACGTTTCTGTAAACACTTCGGGGAATACGCAAGATGCAAATGCGCTTCCGGTACCTAAAGCAGATGCAGATGCAGCCTTTGATGCGGCAACTTGTATTGGTTGTGGTGCTTGTGTGGCTACTTGTAAAAACTCATCTGCGATGTTGTTTACATCGGCTAAAATCTCTCACTTGGCACTTTTACCGCAAGGTAAAGTTGAAGCACAGCAACGTGCTTTAAACATGGTTGAGAAGATGGATGAACTTGGCTTTGGTAACTGTACCAATACAGGTGACTGTGAAGTACAATGTCCTAAAGGAATTTCTTTAGAAAATATTGCTCTTTTGAACCGTGAGTTCTTAGGTGCTTCTTTGAAGTCTGAAAAGTAGATTTTACGTTATTATATAAGAGAGCCCAAGCGAAAGCTTGGGCTTTTTTTTTAGCCACAAAAAAAGCTCTCCCGACTAATCGGGAGAGCTTTGAAACCCTTCGTGAATTACAGCTTGAGTATTTGCGTATTTTTTGTTTTACCTTCCTGTTGGGAGTTTAAGATGTACATACCATTGTTTAGTTGTGCTAGGTTTATTAGAATTCTAGCATTACTACTTTCGCCTTTTAGGACTACTTTCCCTTGAAGGTCTATGATTTGGTACGAGACAGTCTTATTGGACTTATTATCTATATAAATTTCATTTTCACTGATATTCTGACGAACTATCAGCTGATCATTCGCCCCAGAAATCCTTTCCATCGAGGCATCAGCTGATTTCGGACTAAAAGTGTAAACGGTTCCTGGCTTAGGAATACCCACAAATCTTTTTATACCCGGATGAAGGTCGGAATGATAATAATATAACTCTGGGTTGATTGCTGTATTGCCAAGTAGATACCCTTTTTTGTCCTGCTTATTTAGCGCACTTGTTTGTAATATGCCTGGAATGAGTTTCACCATAGCCATCTCATCAATTGGAATATTAGTAGGGCCAAAACGGAATTCTATTTTTTGATCTTTTTCGTAGAAGCACAGCTGGAAATTAAGATAATAGCCTCTATCTACATCTTTGTTTAAGGCTATTTTTTTCCATTCTATTACTAGTGAGTGTTCACCATCCACTCTATCATCAACTTTGTATGAAATAGCGGACACTCCTCCATCGTCATTAACATTGTCAGTGGTTGAATTCAGAGATCCATCACAGATGTCAACAGTAAAAAGGTTAATTTTTATGTCGAGTTTGTGATTATTTAATACAGCTCCTTTATTAGCGTTTAATGTAAGAGAGTTAATCTTTTTATCTAAAAGAGTAAATTCGAAAGGGAGATGTATAGAGTAGTTAGGGTTATCCCAAACAAGACCCTGATTTAAATCTATCGCATTGGCCAAATTGTAATAGGGCTCAACTTGATATTTAAAATTGTAGCTACTTTGCGCAAAGGCTGTGCTGCTTACAATCAGGATGCAACACAGATAGCTCAGCATATTTTTCATCATAAATTTAATTTTTTTGTTAAACTTTTGAAGCGAACACCTTTTATTATAACCGGCTTCCTCAAGCCTTATGAAGGCGCAAAATGCCGGTGGTCAATAAAATAGGTGATTACACTCTTTTTGCCTTGTGTGTAATCATTAAGCCTGAAATATTTTCATTAAATTGGAGTTTTAGAACTAAAGAGTAGATGAAAGAAGAACTAAATATCTGCATGTTGCAATGCGATTTGCATTGGGAAGATGCTCAGAAAAATAGAAGTCAGATAGAGGATTATTTGGCTACTGTTCAAGATGTAGATCTTATTCTTCTACCCGAAATGTTTAGTACTGGATTTTCTGTGGAGTCAACGCATTTGGTAGAGACTATGGATGGCGTTACAGTCGATTGGATGAAAATGATTGCCCGAAAGAAAGCCGCAGTTATTTGTGGTTCTATCATGATTAAAGAAAATGGGAATATTTACAATAGACTTTTATGGGTGGAGTCCAATGGAACTATTCAACATTATGATAAGCGTCATTTATTTAGCCTCATTAATGAGGAAAAGCATTTTACTGCTGGAACTGAGCGTTTGATTATAGAGTATAAAGGCTGGAAAATATGCCCATTGATTTGTTACGATTTGCGTTTCCCCGTTTTTTCTAGGAACGATGTAGATTATGACCTCTTGATTTATATTGCCAATTGGCCCGACAAGCGAATAGGAGCTTGGAACGCCTTATTAAAGGCTCGTGCTATCGAAAACCAATCCTATGTTGTTGGCCTTAATAGAGTGGGAGAGGACGGCTATAAAGCGGTCTATTCAGGGCATTCGCAAGTGATAGATGCCGATGGGGATATAATTTCTGTGGCTCCTGAAAATGAAGTAGGCTTGGTGGAGTTGACCTTAACTAAGAAACACCTATTAAAACTGCGTACTCGTTTGCCTTTTTTGGATGATCGAGACGAATTTGAATTAATGAATGATTAATAATGACCAACTATTAATTAAGCATTAAAAAATCAACTTCAAGTTCCCAGTTAGCTCTCAAGTTTAATTCTTCAGCAAAGTAATACACTTTTTCTGCGGGGATGCCTTCAAAGTAATTTCCTGGCGTCCATTTGCCGTCTTTATTAGAATCGACTGTTAAGCGCAATTGATATTTTGAAGGAAGTAGTTCTTTGAATATTAATTCTTCACCAGCAGTGAGTCTATCGATGACAGTTTCACTTTTCAGTAATTCAATAAAATAATTTTCCTTGTCGATGTTTAAATTGATTAGAAGGCTTGCCAGTGCAGTCTCGGATTTGGTATAGACTGAAAGACTTATACTGTCGTTTTCGTTCTGATATAAGCCCTGAACAGCTCCTTTGTTAAGTGTGATGTTGAGCTGTCGAGCCCCTTTGTGTTCGAATTCAAAAAGAAGCTCAAAATCGGTATGATTTAAATCGAATTCAATTTGTGTTGAATCAGTGATGATATTTATTAGAGCAGTGTCTACAGAAAGTATTGGAGCTGAGAACTGAATGATGAGTTCATCAGAAGCTTTTAAATATTTTTCCGGAGGAAGCATTTTTATTTCCTGCTTTCTGAGGCTATCCACTTTTACCAAAATGGAATCTCTGCGTTGTTCAATTTCAGACCATACGTATAAAGAGTCTTTTGCTAAGCTTATCGGCCACACAAAAAGGCTGTCATTTTCAACTTTACTGAGATAGTCAAAGCGAAAATCCGAAAGAATTTTCACGGAGTCAATTTCTTTATTGTAAGCCCAATGCAAACGACCATAGTCTTTAGACTCCAACAGTTTTAATTCATCTTCTTCTTTAAACAACCAAAGTTCATAGCTTGTGCTATCACTGGTGTTAATGAGTTCCTGATGAAAGGCTATTTGTTCGGAAGCACCATCGTAGCTATAGTTTGCATTCACATCTTCGAAGGCGATTAATTCAAATGTTCCCGCTCTGATGTGTTCGATATGAAAATATCCTTGCTCATTTACAGTTCCGAAGTAATCGGGTTTTTGCAAGTAAATGGTAGAGTCGTTTTTCAGGCTTTCCTTTTGATATATTGCGACCAACACTTCTTCGGGCAATTTTTCATGTGGACAAGAGAACACATTCCCCTGTACTGATAATGAATCCAATTCCGAACCCGTGCTAAAAACCAAGGCGAAGTCTTTTAGTACATTTCCTTCGTGAAAATCGGCGATACCTTTTCCGAAGTTGAAGGTATAGGTACTGTTTTCTTTTAGATCTTCCTCAAGTTCGATAAAAAGACTTTTCCCTTTTTGACTGATGATAGGCTTGCTGTCTAGTGGAGGTGAGATTAATAATTCGGATTGTAAATTTTTCAAGACAAAAAACTCATCAAAATGAATTTCGATCAACCTCTGAGATACATTTGTTTCCCCTTGTGAAGGTGTGGAGCTTAATACCAAAGGAGGTGTATTGTCTTTAGGGCCACCCGTTGGCTGTACCATGTTGGCACATTGCCAAAGCAGGATTGTACTGGTGAAACAGAATAAAAGGCATTTCAATTTTGACATTATCTGAAGCTCCAGTCGTATTTATCTAGGTTTTCAATACAAGCCTTCAGTAATTCTATCGACTCATGTATATCTGACTTGTGTGCCATTTCGATTACTTGATGAATGTGTCTTGTTGGAATAGAAACTGCACCTGCGATGGACCCACCCGGAGTACTTCTTTGAATTCCCATGGTATCGGTTCCGCCAGCTGGAAGAATCTCTAGCTGAGTTTTCAATTTCTTCTTTTCGGCAACTTCCTTCATATAACTAACCATGCGGTAATCGCAAATGGTTTGAGAGTCCATAATCTTTATGGCAGCACCTTTTCCGAGCTCTGTAATCTTTTCGTGGGCCGCCGCACCTGGAACATCATAGGCTATGGTTGTGTCTAGACCAAAACCAAAATCGGGTTGAATTTGCATAGCCGAAACTTGTGCTCCACGAATACCAACTTCTTCCTGAACAGTAAATACTCCGTATACGTCGTAAGGGAAGTTCTTTAATTTTTTGAGTGTTTCGATAAGAATGAAAACCGAAACTCTATTGTCGATAGACTTGCAGTTTACACAGTCGCCCATCTCAATCAATTCTCGCTGACGCGTAATGGAATCACCTACAGAAATGTATTTCTCCACCTCTTTTTTCGACATTCCCATATCGATAAAATAATCGGTGGTTTTTGGTGTTTTAGCACGTTCTTCGGGCGTCATTACGTGAATAGGTTTAGAACCCATTACACCGATCAAATCTTTTTTACCGTGAATGATTACGCGCTGTGCTGTTAAAGTTTTCGGATCGAAACCACCCAAAGTATGGAAGCGAACAAAACCATTATCGTCGATATGAGTAACAATAAAACCAATCTCATCCATATGAGCGCCAATCATCACTTTCTTGTCTGATGATTTCCCACGCTTTATGGCCGTAACATTTCCGAGGTTATCAATGCTGATTTCATCAACAAAGTTTTTTACTTCGCTAATTACTAATTCGCGGACTCTTTGTTCGAAACCAGGAGCTCCAGCAATTTCACAAATAGAAGTTAATAGAGGAAGGTTAATGTTCTTCATTAGTTGATACGGCTTAATTTCAACATATTGGTCATTCCCTTTTCGGTAATCGGCATACTTGCAATGTTCACCACAAAATCATCCTTTTGAACGTCGCCTTTTTCTTTGATGATTTTTTTGATATCAATAATGGTATCGTCGGTACTAAAGAATTTATCGTAAAAGTATCCACGCACCCCCCACAGTAAACTCAAGGTGTTTAGAATTTCGCGATTACTAGTGAAAATATAGATTTTACTCGGAGGCCTGAAGCTGGAAATCTTAAAGGCATTATAACCTGAATGTGTCATTGTCATTACCGCTTTAGCATCTACCTGTTCTGCAATTTTACAAGCATTATAACAAATTGTGTCCGAAAGGAAGCGCCCACCGTCTTTATCTGTTGGAGGAAATTCTTCCATTTCGAGGTCCGCGTAGTTTTCAACATTATTCACTACTTTATACATAGCTCGAATTACACGAACAGGGTATTTCCCCACAGAGGTCTCTCCACTCAGCATCACGCCGTCAACTCTGTCGTGTACAGCATTGGCAACGTCGTTTACATCAGCTCTACTCGGACTAAGGCTTTCCATCATCGACTCCATCATCTGCGTAGCGATAATCACAGGAGTAGAGTATTTGATACACTTGCGCGTAATCATTTTTTGAAGGTTAGGCACACGCTCCATTGGAACTTCCACACCTAAATCCCCACGTGCAACCATTATAGCTCCCGACTGTTTGATGATCGCATCAATCTGATGGATGGCTTCAGGTTTTTCGATTTTAGCAATTACTTTTGCTGGTGATTTTTTTGATTTAATAATCTTCTGAAGATCTTTTACATCTTGAACATCTCTTACAAAGGACAAACCAATCCATTCGATACCAATCTCAAGAGCAAATTCCAGATCGGCTAGATCTTTAGGCGTTAAGCAAGGAAGAGAGATTTCTGTATTTGGAAGGTTAACCCCTTTTTTAGATTTCAACTCCCCACCCTGAACAACCTTCGCTTGAACTTCATTCGTTTGATTGGTCGCCTCGGCACGAAGGATAAGTTTCCCATCATCGAGCATAATGCGATCGCCGACCTTCACATCTTTTGGGAATTCTGGGTAGGTTATATAGATTTTTGAACTATCTCCTACACATTTATCTGTAGTGATGGTAATCATTTTACCTCTCTCGAGGAATTGATCTTTTTGAACATCCCCTAGGCGAAGTTTAGGTCCTTGAAGATCTCCTAAAACGGCAACGTTTCTATCGAGCTCATCGTTGAGTTCTTGAATCCATTCAAAAATTTGTTTGGCTTGCTCGTGGTTACTGTGCGAAAAGTTGATACGTGCCACATCCAATCCAGTAACAATCATTTCTTCCAAAATGGATTTGTCGTAGGATGAGGGCCCTATGGTTGCAATTATTTTTGTATTGTTCATTTAGATGATCAAATTTTCTTTCGATCGTAGCTCAGCGATATTAATCTCATGAGCACTTACGATGCGGTTGATTTTTTTTATGTTATGTAGAAGATTCTGTTTAGAATCTTCGTGAAAAATTCCGTGTATCTGCAGATAAAAGTCAACCCTTGAATTCTCTGGGATTAAATACTTTGTCTTCTTTCTATCTTGAATAAATCCATCAAAAATAGTACCCTGATTCTGTTCTTGGTCTGAGCATAGAGTTGGGCATTTATTCCCCAATAAATACCATTGATTTTGATACTGCTCATCCATAAATTCAAATAGGGGGAAGTAAGATTTTTCGAGCCCATCTTGAAAATCCATTGCGATATCTGTTTCGCAACGAGTAAGGGTGGCATTCAATTCTTTGTTAATCCAATAGCATAGATGATAGTCTTTTAAAGGGCTACAAATGCCGATTAAAAGAAAATCGTAATCGTATTCAAAGTCTATACTTATACTTTTTTTTGTCATAGTTCGTGGACCTTTAAGAAGAGGAAATCATGATGAAAGATAGCCAATTTACTTAAAGAGATAGATCTTGGCAGGCTTTTTTACTCGCTTCTTCTTCAGCTTTCTTTTTGGATCTTCCAGCACCTTTGGCCAGTATTTTATCTTCGGAGTACAAGGCAATGACAAATTTTTTTTGATGGCTCTCACCACTTTCTTCTACTAATTCAAAATGATAGCCCTTACTATGCTTTTGCGACCATTGGATGAAGTGTTTTTTATAGCTGACAATTTCTTTTTCTAAATCATCCAAAGAAAAGTAAATATTGATAATCTTCTCGTCAATAAATTTTTTGCAAAAGGCTTGCCCCTTGTCGATGTAAATTGCCGCTATTAATGCTTCGAAAGCATTTCCGAATACCGATGAAGGGATGCGGCCTTTGAAATTAGTTTGTACAAAATCTTGCACCTTAAACGTTTTTGCTAAGCGATTCAATGTTCGACGACTCACCATTTTCGATCGAAGATCTGTAAGGCTTCCTTCGTCTTTATTGGGGAGCTTATTGTAGAGGTGTTCTGTAATTACAGTATCCAGTATAGAGTCGCCCAAAAACTCCAGTCGTTCATTATTTCCATACTTGTTGTTCTCCACAGAACTATGCGAAAATGCTTGATGGTATAGTTTCAAGTTGTCGGGGCGGAAGCCCAAAACTTTTTGAAGCTCTATAGCAAATGGATCTGTAAGAGGTGATTTTAAAAGCTTGTTAAGCCAAGTCATCATTAAGCTTCAAATTCTTTAAAAATAACAGATGCATTATGCCCACCAAAACCGAATGTATTACTCATTACAGCCTTTACTTTTCTTTTTTGAGCTTTATTAAGCGTAAAGTTCAAATTGACATCTATGTTCTCATCAAAATTTTGATTGTTGATGGTTGGAGGAACAATTTGATGCTTAATAGCCAAAATTGAGGCAATAGCTTCAATGGCTCCGGCAGCTCCTAAGAGGTGGCCAGTCATCGATTTAGTAGAGCTGATGTTTAGCTTGTAGGCATGCTCCCCAAAAACTTTTTTGATGGCTAATGATTCTGCAATATCTCCAAGCGGAGTAGATGTACCGTGAACATTGATATAATCAATTTCCTGAGGCTTCATCTCTGCATCATCAAGCGTGTTTTCCATTACTTTAATGGCGCCCAAGCCTTCAGGATGTGGAGCTGTAATGTGGTGCGCATCAGCAGAAAGTCCGCCACCCATAACTTCAGCGTAAATTTTAGCACCACGCTTTATAGCGTGCTCGTATTCTTCTAAAATTAATGCACCAGCACCTTCACCCAATACAAAACCATCGCGGTCTTTGTCAAAAGGCCTTGAAGCTGTTTTAGGATCATCGTTTCTAGTAGAAAGTGCCCTCAAGGCATTAAAACCACCAACTCCAGCCTCGTTAACTGAAGCTTCGGACCCCCCCGTCATAATGACGTCAGCTTTACCCAAACGGATATAGTTGTAGGCATCAATCATGGCGTTAGAAGAAGAAGCACAAGCTGAAACAGTTGTGAAGTTAGGTCCACGGAAACCGTGTTTGATAGAAATCATCCCAGCTGCAATGTCAGCAATCATCTTAGGGATGAAGAATGGGTTGAAACGAGGTGTTCCATCGCCATTGGCGAATCCAGACACTTCGTCGTAGAAGGTTTTGATCCCTCCAATACCAGAACCCCAAATTACACCAGCACGGTCTAAATCCATAGCGTCAAGATCGAGATTTGAGTCTTCGATTGCTTGGTCGCTAGCTATCATCGCATACTGTGTGTAAGGGTCTTGTTTTCTTGCATCCTTCCGATCGATAAAATCGGTAGGATTGAAATCTTTGACTTCGCAAGCGAATTGAGTTTTGAATTTGGAGGCATCAAAACGAGTAATTGGCGCTGCGCCACTTACCCCTTTAATAAGGTTGGCCCAAAAGTCAGAAACATTATTACCTATAGGAGTCAAGGCCCCCATACCGGTTACAACAACTCTTTTCAGCTCCATATCGTCAAATTAAATGATTACTTAGCCGATTCGATATAACTGATAGCTGCACCTACTGTACCAATTGATTCTGCTTGGTCGTCTGGAATTTGAATGTCAAATTCTTTTTCGAATTCCATAATCAACTCTACTGTATCCAGTGAGTCAGCGCCTAAATCGTTTGTAAAACTTGCGTCGTTGATTACTTCGCTTTCGTCTACACCTAATTTGTCAACGATGATAGCTTTTACTTTCGATGCTACGTCAGACATGATTTTCTTATTTTGGTTAATAATTCGATGCAAATGTAAAATATTAACTTTAAAAATAGCCAAATTTTTTCAATCTTGAAAAGTAGCTAATGTATTAATTTTCTTTCACGAAATCTTAACTAGATTTGTCACATGAAAAGAATTGCCATTTTTGCTTCAGGATCGGGTTCAAATGCCGAAAATATAGCGACTTACTTTGCTGATAAAGAATGTATTGACCTAGTTTTAATCCTCTCGAATAACCCAAATGCTTTTGTGCTCGATAGAGCCAAAACATGTGCGATACCAAGCTTTGTTTTTTCGAAAAAGGACTTGAATGAAAGTACAATTGTAATCGACAAGTTAAAAGAATACAATGCGAACATTGTAATTCTCGCAGGATTTTTGCTGAAAATTCCCTCTTCACTGATAAATGCCTATCCAAATCGTATCGTAAACATCCACCCAGCTTTATTGCCCAATTATGGAGGTAAAGGTATGTATGGTATGAATGTTCATAGAGCAGTAGTCGCAGATAAGCAAAAGGAATCTGGTATTAGTATTCATTATGTAAATGAATACTATGATGAAGGGAACATAATTTTTCAAGCTAAGTGTTTGTTGACTACTGATGATAGCCCTGAAGAGGTGGCGGCAAAAGTGCAAGAACTCGAATATACTCATTATCCACGCATCATAGAATCGATTATCTAATGAGAGTTTATATTTATACTGATGGTGCTGCAAGTGGAAATCCTGGTCCTGGAGGATATGGGGTAGTCATGAAAGCTGGAAAGCACCGCAGGGAGTTGGCGGGAGGTTTTCGACTCACAACTAATAATAGAATGGAGCTCTTGGCTGTTATTGTAGCCTTAGAGCAAATTAAAAACGAAGGCACGGATGTTTTGGTAACTTCCGACTCCAAATACGTTGTTGATTCGGTCGAAAAAGGTTGGGTTTTTAATTGGGTAAAAAAGAAATTCAAAGACAAGAAGAACCCCGATTTGTGGAAGCGTTTTCTAAAAATATATCCCAAGCATAAAGTGAAATTCGAGTGGGTGAAAGGGCATAATCATCATCCTGAAAATGAGCGTTGTGATGCTTTGGCTGTTAATGCCTCCAAAAAAAGTGATTTGCCTGCCGACAAAGGTTACGAGGCTGCTATTAAAGGCGAAAAAGGCTTGTTTTAATTATTGGACTGTAGACGCTGGAATGCAATTTTTGTCATCCTAATCAAGTCCCAAATACTGAAGTACTCTTTGGTCTTTTTCTTCAGCTAGTAAGTTCTCGTATATTTTTCCGACTGCGAGTTTAAAGTCACCCTCACTTTGAGTGATGTGTTTTTTCAACATATCTAAAGCATAGTAACGCATGTACCATTGCTCGAAGGATTTGAATCGTAGGGACATCTCATTAAGAGGTTCTAGATAGATGTCTTCCTTCTGAATTTTCAGGAAGCTCAACAGATTATAGCTCGCCCCTAAAATGTCGTAACCATCAGCTGCTTTAAATTCATTTTGAATTAAGTCAAGATCTTCAATTTTACCTGCTTTAGCTATGGTGTTAAAAACAGCAGTTTTAAGTTCTTTATTGGCGCTAGGCACTTCTTCTTTAGCCAATAAATAAGCCTTCTCAATATTCTCAAAGGCAAGAGCTTTTAAAGCTTCTCCAGCTACTAAATAAGAGGGGTCTTTCACCATTTTAGTATAGAGTTCGATATGCGAACGAGTAGGCATTTCTTTTTGATCGAAGTGAAGGCTTAATGTATAGAGAGCCCTCCCTCTTACATCTGATTTTTCGTCCTTTTCAGCCATGATCATCAGTTGAGACTCTAGCGTTCCTTGTGTTTTGGCATCTACATGTTCGAAATTATCAAGTGCTTGTGTTTTGATTGCCCAGAACTCATCAAAAAGACCCATTTTAATTCCTCGGCTTTTAGTGGCAAAGCTTTCACTTTGAACTAGACTGTCGAGAGCTTCCAAGCGGTCGTAATAATGCGCTGCATTTTGCAGTTGATAAACCCATTCATCATCACTTTTAGGGTAGCTAATATCAGCTAATAAATAGTGGTCGGCATCAAAAACAACCAAGTCAGCTTTTTGCGAAACTTCAAATTCGAATTCTTGAATTTGTTTGTTCAATTCAATCAAATGATGCTCAGCCTTACCATTTACATATACTTCAATAGCGAGTGGTAATTTGTAAAGTGGAGTGGTTTCTAGAGATTGTTCCTGAGCGATTGTTAGCTTAACAGTATTGTCATTCAGCTCCTGTTGAATAGAAAGAGTTGGATGTCCAGCGGCTAAGAACCATTGGTTGAAAAACCAGTTTAAATCTTCGCCAGATACTTTCTCCATCGCCAATCTCAATTGGTGAACTTCCACCGCTTGGTTGGCATATTCTGTAAGGTAATATTCTAAACCAGTAAAGAAAGCATCGTCACCAAGCTGGTAACGCAACATGTGTAATATTCGCCCACCTTTTGCATAGGTGTGACTGTCGAACATATTCCCTGGGTTCTCGTTATCGAAACGGATTAAATCTTCTTGCTTTCTACTAGACTCTCTCATATAAGAAAGTAAGTCGTCGTGTAGATAATGAGCTGCATCGTCGGCAGAGTATTTACCTTCCATCCACAAGTATTCGCCATAAGTAGCAAATGCTTCGTTAAGGGGTAAGTTTGGCCACGATTCACACGTTACCCAATTGCCAAACCAATGGTGGAATAGCTCGTGAGCGATAATCATTTCGTTCGGATCGTCGATAAATTCACGTTCGTCGGAATACACAAACTCCCCGTGAATTACACCGGTAGTATTTTCCATGGCTCCCGACACATAGTCGCGAACGATTATTTGAGAGTACTTTTCCCAAGGATAATCGAAGCCTAAGATTTCGGAGTAGAAAGTCATCATAGCAGGAGTTTTCCCAAAAATCCTCTGGGCGTGTTTCTCCTCTTTTGGCTCTACATAGTAGTTTACCTCAAGATCTCTCCAGCTATCTTTTGTGATGCTAAATTCACCAATAGCCATCATTGCTAGATAAGGAGCGTGCTCCAAACTTTGTTTCCAAACATCGGTGCGTGTACCATTATTATTCTCTGTCGAAGAAATCATCAAACCGTTAGAAAGGCTTGTGAATTTCTCGGCAACAGTAATGGCAATTTCTTGAGTCATGCGCTCATTGGGCTTATCGATAGTTGGAAACCACGATGAGTTGGATTCCGGCTCTCCTTGAGTCCAAATTTGCATCGGCTTATCTTCGCTGCCGTCGGCATTAATAAAGTAAAGACCTTTTGCATCGGTAATAGCAGCACTTCCTTCTACGTTAAGCTCGTCCGGCTTTGCTGTATAGGCGATAAATATCTGATACGATTCCTCGCGAGTGTATTCTCTTCCGAGCTTAATAGTTAATTGAAGTCTATCGTATTTGTAGTTCAAAGGAGTTTTATTTCCTTTTGCATCTACTAAAGCTAATTCGTGAATATCGAATCCTTTGGCGTCGAGTACTAAGATGCTTTGTGGATTGAAATAGGGTTTCAAATCTAAAAGGGCAGTCCCTAAAAGATGTTTCTTTTCCCAGTTAAACGAAACGGCAAGCTTAGTGTGTAGTAAATCGTTTAATCGTTGGGGTGCCTCGTGATAATAAGGACGCTCAGCAATTGTTGGGCTTTCAACGGTAACTTCGTCTAATACGACGTTTGTTGAATTTTTCTGGATTACAGAACAAGCACTCAATGTGATTGCTAAAATGGGTAGCAAAGACAGTTTTTTCATTATTGATGAGTTTTAATCGGTGAACAGTGAGTAGTGAAGAGTGAACAGTTGCCAGTTCTCAGTTTGCAATTTTCGTTTACGTCAAACAACCAACAACTAACAACCAATCTCTATTTACCTTCCTTTAACGTGTAATATTTTAGTTTTCTTTTTGAGAGTTCTCAATACTAAAGAGATCAGTCCGCTAGTAATCAAAGCGTATGCCCAAAAGTCGTCGAGGCGCCATTGTCCTAAACGCATGTAGTTTTCTATTAAGTCGAAGAGCGAAAAGCTGAAGAACATGGCAAAGAATCCACTGTATTCTCTTTTCAGTACATTTTTAAATGAAAAGAATAAATCCGGATTTTTCCAACCACTTAAACGGGGTAGAAAAATAGGAGTTTCCATAGTCCACTTAATATAAGGTTCACCGTATTTGTTGCGCAAGAAATTTTCTTCAGCAAAAATGATGCGTTCGTAATACATCCAAAAGCACATAATATATACCAGGCTAAACCAGTGGTTGTCGATAAACAAGATGATGGCGAACCACATAAAGAAATTCCCTAGGTAGAGCGGGTTGCGCATAATGCTGTACATCCCTTTGGTGTTTAGCTCGTCGGCAACTTGTCCCTGTGTATTTCTTCCCGAAGTTCCTCGGGGAGTATAACCTAAAGTGATAGCTCTAATTGCTTGCCCTAATAATCCAATACTCAAACAAAATATCTCGAAGTTTAAGTGGTGCGGAGCTTTCCCTAAATAGTGAATATCGTAGAGGTAAATTGCAAGTCCAATAATTGCAAAAGGCACTGGGAGGTTGGAGCGGTATTTGAATAATTTATTTCCTTGTATGTTGAGTTCTTCAATAAGAGCCATGTTTTTTCTTTTGATTAGCCCGACTAAAATAGGTTATCTTTGGCAATCTCAAACAAAGGATTAAGAATATGTATAAGGCAAAGGTAAACGAAGCGCTTTTCGAGGTGAATTTTTCTGACGATAAGGGTCAGAAAGGAACGATAAATGGGAAGGATTTTTCCATGGATATGGTTCAGCTTGGAATTGTTTATCACCTAATACACGAAAACCAATCCTATACTTTGGAGGTAGTTGACTTTCAGAAAGAAGAGAAAATCTGTGTTGTGAAAGTGAACAATAGTGAATATACTGTGACTCTCGAAGATCGCTTTGATTCGTTATTACATCAATTGGGAATGGATAATATGAACAGTCAGCAGGTAAACGAGTTGAAAGCTCCGATGCCGGGATTGGTATTAGACATTTTGGTTGAAGTAGGAACTACCGTTACCAAAGGAGATGGTCTTCTGATTTTGGAAGCTATGAAAATGGAAAATATCATCAAGTCGCCTACCGATGGAGTGATAAAATCTGTTGAGGTTGAAAAGACGAATGCTGTAGAGAAAAATCAGGTGCTTATTAAGTTTGAGTAAATAAATTCTAAAGCCTATTCTTACAAACCGATTATCCAAGCTAGGGAATTCGACCCAAAGCTTTTTGCTAAACTTTTCAGCCGATCGCTAAATGTGGTTTCCAAAGGGTCGTAGGGAACCAAAATAGGATTACCCAAGCTATCGCGCTCGAATAAGAGGCTATCACTTGGGGCTATATCTACAGAGTCGTAGGGCATGCCAAAATAGAATCCGTAAAGGCTATTGTCTTCCAAAGGGTTTGTAAAGTCCATTGCATCTTTCACCCCATTTTTCAACTGACGTATTACCCAGGTGTTTTTAGGGTCTATATCTAAATAGGAGACATCGTCTGAAAAAAAGGTGATGGGGTCTGGTTCGTTGTCAACTTCTGCGTAAAGAATAAAGTCGCTGATTTCGATAATATGGCATTCAACAGAACTACCATCGTTTAAATGGACGATATCTTGTGCTTGGATTTGGGTATACCCCAAAACCAAACCTATTATATATAGGTGTATGTTGAAACTGTTTTTCACTCGTGCAATTTACGAAATGTTCTTTGGTTGTTTGTTGGTGGGTATACTCTTGGAGTTTTAAATCAAAAAAATCGTTTTCAAAACTATGTCTTGTAAAACGATTTAATTTTTCTGCCAGGAACTAACAACTAGTAACCATCAACTAGTTTAGTATACCAACTTAATATCAACCTGCACCAAATCTTTAAACTCTTGAATTCTCTGGTTAAGCGTTTCTTGATCGAGATTTGAAATTTTGTCTGTACCAAATTTCTCAACGGTTAAGGAGGCTAATGCCGAACCATAAATGATGGCTCTTTTCATATTCTCGAAAGAAAGGTCTTTGCTTTTTGCTAAGTATCCGATAAATCCACCCGCAAAAGTATCGCCCGCACCTGTTGGGTCAAATACTTCTTCTAAAGGAAGAGCAGGAGCGAAGAAGCAATTTTCTTCTTGATCGAATAAGAGCGCACCGTGTTCTCCTTTTTTGATGATCAAATATTTAGGGCCCATCGTCAAGATCTTTCTTGCGGCTTTCACCAAAGAGTATTCTCCCGATAGTTGACGAGCTTCTTCGTCGTTAATGGTAAGCACGTCTACCATGCTAATTGTTTCCATTAAAGATTCTAGCGCAATGTCCATCCAGAAGTTCATGGTGTCTAACACCACTAGCTTAGGTCTGTTTTTTAATTGCTGAAGAACTTTTCGTTGTACGGTAGGGTCTAAATTCCCTAACATCAAAAATTCGCAGTCTTGGTAAGATTCTGGAACGATAGGATCGAAATCAGCCAAAACATTTAGTTCAGTGATTAAAGTATCCCTTGTATTCATGTCGGTGTGGTATTTCCCCGACCAGAAAAACGTCTTACCACCTTTCACAATTTGAATGCCTTCTGTATCTATATTGTGATCTTGAATAAGTTGTATGTATTCTTGCGGAAAATCCTCTCCAATAACAGAGATTAATTTCGATTGTTTTGTGAAGTGAGATGCAGCCATACCTACGTATGTTCCTGCTCCTCCCAGTATTTTCTCGGTCTTCCCGAAAGGGGTTTCTATGGCGTCAAATGCCACGGTTCCAACGATTAGTAAACTCATGTAAATTATTTTGAGCAAATATATTGCTTAATAAAGTATTAGCCTCTATATTTGCCGTCCAATTGAAGAGATACATTCCTCCTTAGCTCAGTTGGTTAGAGCATCTGACTGTTAATCAGAGGGTCCTAGGTTCGAGTCCTAGAGGAGGAGCAAAAGGGGTTTTCACGAAAGTGAAAACCCCTTTTTTTTGTGGTGAATACTTTGGTAAGAGTCTCGCACCTGCAATCTTCAGCGCATTGTTTTGATTGTGCAACTCATCAACTTCATCTGTGTTAGCTTCTCTTATAGCATCACTATTTAATCGTTTCTTACCTGCTCCCATAAAACCCTTAGTCCAACGGTAATAAACAGAAGGAGCTACACCTTCTCTTTTACAGATAGATGCTATGGAGTCTTCTGCTCTCAAACCCTCTATTACAATACTGATTTTTTCTTCTGATGAGAACTTGCGTTTTGTTTGACGCTTGATGTCTCTAATAATTGATTATGAACTTTTTTTACGTGCCATAATTCGTTGTTTTGTTTCTCAAGGGAAGGTGCCTTCCTTTGAGAAATTGTGACTTAAATTTACTAATTTAGAGTCCAACTTCTGCTGACGATTTACAGGCGGTAATTTTAGTATCCCAACCAGACTAAACACTCCGCTTTACCTAAGTGAAATCACCTATACTGTTCTCTTAATATCTAATGAATTTAGTGTATACTAGACTATTAAATGCCTGTATATATTATAATGTATGCATGCATACTACCGGATCTTAGACGATAAAAGCCCTTTTAATCTTTGGACGACAAGGTATTTAATTAGTATATTTACCCGCAAATCCCTAAGTTAAAGAGACTATTTTCCCTGTCTTTCTTAGAGTTTTAAAGAGCTATAGAGCATTCCCCCCCGTGCTGTCTAGCCTCGTTATTTGGGGTAACATAAACAAAATTTATTTACACTATGAGAAAAAAACTGCTCTATTTAGCGGCAATGATTGGCTCTTTTGCGTTTACATCTAGTGCGCGTGACTGCTCTGATTTAACCCTAACAGTAGGAGGCGGATCTTGGACTACAGAAATTTCATGGGACATCATATCTGACGGCAGCGAAGTTGCTGCTGGCCTTGTTGGTGATGCCACGTTATGTCTTGAAGACGGATCTTACTCGATTAACTTAGACGATTCCTACGGAGACGGATGGAATGGTAGCACTTTAACAGGCGCTGATAACAACATAGTTGTTACAGGTGGACTAGAGACTGGTTCAGATGGCTCTGTTGAGTTTACTATCGGCGATGTAGAAGGTTGTTTAGATGCCAATGCAGACAACTATAACGCTGAAGCAACTGTTCAAGGCTTTGATCAGTGGGGTAACATAGCATGTAACTACAGTTCATGTGATGACATTCCAGATGCAGAAGGTTGTATGTATGCAGAAAATTACTCA
>Ga0207966_1000016_pt1 | contig 82282 bp, 76 predicted proteins | sample Knorr_S23_td_NAD_FD_185611 | JGI IMG/M metagenome (GOLD analysis project Ga0207966, IMG submission 185611) | Marine microbial communities from Southern Atlantic Ocean transect - Knorr_S23_td_NADW_ad_2500m_LV_B (SPAdes) (version 2) | ecosystem: Environmental > Aquatic > Marine > Oceanic | place...
AGTCATTCCCCAAAAAGCAATTTGGATTAAAGACGGGAGACTCTCAAGTTTTCGAGGGCATTCAAATTAAGAAAAATGTTCTTTACAGCCCTTATAACGACCGATCCTTGATTCGAAATAAACTCGCTTATGATTTATTCTCCGAGATGACTGGACGTGACAATAATTCGACTTATTGTAATTTGTTAGTCAACGAAAATTATGAGGGAATCTATTTATTACTGGAGCATCCAAAGCAACAGTTTAAGAATCATTTCGATTTAAAATCTGAGGATTCCTCCTTTTTGGTGCAGATTAATAGATGTCCATGCGATATTATTCATCCGAGCAAAGATGAAAGCTATGGAACTTCTAAATATATCTATGAGATTCCTTCGAAGCCAGATGATGTTAAAAAACTCGAAATCAAAAAGGAAATAAAAACCTTTGAAGAAGGTCTTTATAGTGGGGATTTAGTGGGGATTGATTTGAATGCATTTATAGACCTTGTGATTATCAATGAGCTCAGTAAAAACATTGATGCTTATCGTTTAAGCACCTATTTAGCCTTTGATGGTAAAGAGATGACTGTAGGTCCTCTTTGGGATTTTAACTTAGCTTGGGGTATGGCCGAACACTCCGAAGGTTTTGAAGTTGAAGGATTTGTTATTGATGGCTTGAACAAGACTTTTGGCCCTAATTGGTGGGAGGCTTTGTGGGAAAATGAGGTTTTTCAGCAGGCTTTAAAAAATCGGTATGCTGATTACCGTTCGGGCATATTATCCAATTGCACCATTAATAATCATATCGATAAACAGATTACCGTTTTAAGTGCTGATTTGGATTTAAACTTTGAGAAATGGCCTTTGTTTGGAAAGACTATTTGGCCGAATAAGTATAAAATAGAATCTTACGAGGAAGAGATTAGCTATATGCGAGACTGGATAAACAAGCGCTTAGTCTGGCTCGATCAGCAGTGGTTGTAATCTAGTTTACTTTAATCACTTTTTTTCATCATGCGTTTTAATGTGTTGTTCGAGTTGAGCCTTCAAGGTTTCCAGATATTTCGATAGTACTTCGGTGTCAATATGAGGATGTTCTTGATCGGGAATGGTCATTGGACTCTCGTCTAGATACTGATATAAACCAGGATATTTATTTTCTATAGTAAAGGTTAATATTGATATTTCCTTTAAGAGTTCTTTTAATGTTTTCATGGCTCATATATTATGATTTATAACGAATATAATTTAGTGAATATAAGTGTCGTATCAAATTTTAGAGTATCAGAAAAAATAATGGTAAAGTGGAATTACTATAAGTATTGCTGGCAATAAATTGGAGACTTTAATCTTTTGAATTTTTAAAATATTAAGTCCAAGTGCCAAGATTAAAACTCCACCCACAGCTGATATTTCAGTAATCATAGCCTCCTGTAAATAAGGCTCAAAGCTATAAGCTCCCCAAGTTAAAAGTGTTTGAAAGAGCAATAGGGGAATGGCAGAGAATAAAACTCCCGAGCCGAAAGTTGATGCTAATAGAATGGAAGTAATGCCGTCCATCATACTTTTAGTGTACAGCAAAGTTCTATCTTGATGAATACCCTCTTCGATAGCTCCCACAAAAGTTAGTGAGCCAATACAGTACAATAAAAAAGCGGTGATTAAGCCTTCTGAAAAGAGTTCGTTTTTACTTTTAAATTTCGCTTTTATACGGTTGCTTAATCGCTCCAATCTCTTTTCGATATGAATGATTTCACCAATGATTGCTCCGATGATTAGGCTCAATAATAAAAGCAATAAATTATTGCTTTCCATGGCCATTTTAGTTCCTAGAACCAAGGTGAAAAGCCCAATCATTTGGAATATTATTTTTCGAATTACTTCGGGAAGAAAAGCGCCAAACCCTAAGCCAATAAGGCTTCCTAGTACTATGGCTAGTGCATTTACTATACTTCCAATTGGTAAGATCATGCTTTGTGTTTTGAACTTTTCATCCTTCAGTTAATTTTAATTGGACCTCATCACACTTCCCTTAATATTCTTCACCATCAACTAAAGACCACTGACCACTGTCAATTTTACTCCTCCGAAAACTCTACTAATTTCCTTCTGTAGGAGCTAAATAGCTTCGATTTAGAGATAAAGCCAATATATTCTCCCTGACAGGTAACGGCTAAATTCCAAGCGCCTGTTTCTTTAAATTTATCCATCACTTTATCCATAGGGTCGTATAGCCTAATAATACCAAGTGGCTCGTGCATGAGATCATTTACCAATATTTGCTCGTATAAACTATGGTCAAACATCACTTTTCGGATATCATCTAAAGCAACAATCCCTAGGAATAGATTATTTTCGTCGACAACTGGAAAGATATTTCTTTTTGATTTGGCAACTACTTTTACTAGAGCCCCCAAATTCATTTCAGGCTTGATGCTAGAAAAATTCTTCTCGACCATTTTCTCCAGATGCATTTGTAGTAATACAGCTTTGTCTTTATTATGAGTCAGCAATTCTCCCTTCATCGCCAACTGCATGTTAAATAGCGAATGGGGCACAAAGTATTTTGAACTCACATACGAAATGGCAGCAACAATCATTAAGGGCACAAACAATTCGTATCCACTCGTAATTTCAGCAATTAAGAAGATTGCAGTAAGTGGTGCATGTAAAACTCCCGCAATCAACCCTGCCATAGCAACTAGACTAAAATTACTCACTGATAGTTGATCCCAATAGAACAGGTTGACAAATTTGGAGAAGGCAAAGCCCAGCCCTGCACCCATAAACAATGAGGGGGCAAATACACCACCAACACCTCCGGCCCCAATAGTTATGGAAGTAGCAATGGCTTTAAATAGGACCATTGCAAAAATAAAGGCTATAAAATAGTTGCTATTAGAAGCAAAATCTTCGATTAGCGAGCCACCCACAATTTGATCACCTTGATCGGTAAGTAATAGATTGATCGTTTCGAAGCCCTCACCAAAAAGTGGAGGAACTAGAAAGATTAGAATCCCTAGGCCTAGTCCACCAACTAAAGCTCTGTTAATTTTTTTTGTCAGTAGTTTTAAACTGGTACTTATCTTGTAAAATATTTTGGAGAATAGAGCAGATAGTAAACCGCAAGAAATCCCTAATAGAATATAAAAAGGAACATCGGTTACCTCAAATCTATCGACCATTTGGAATCGGAATAATAAGGCTTCACCAACAATCAATCTAGAAGTAATAGTTGCTGAAACTGAGGCCATCAATAAGGGGATAATCGAAGCCATGGTTAGATCGAGCATAAGCACTTCCATAGCTAATACCAAAGCTGCAATAGGGGCATTAAAAATACTGGCAATAGTTCCTGCCGAGGCACAACCAATCAGCAACATTCGATCTTTGAAATTCAAATGTAAGAGGCGCCCTAAATTGGAACTTACTGCCGAAGCGCTCGATGCTGCTGGAGCTTCCAAACCTATAGATCCTCCCAATCCTGCCGTAAGAACGGATGAAAACACTGATGAAAACATATGGTGCCGTTTCATAATTCCACTGCGCTTGGCTATGGCGTACAAAATGGTAGGAAAGCCCTTACTCTCTGGCTTTCGAATTAGGTATTTACACCATAGAACAGTAGTAATAACACCAAAAAGAGGAAGAATTAGTAGGGCATAATCAAGTAGCCCTACATTTTCGGTAGCATTTTTAAGAAAGTCTCCTAAGCCATGTGCGGCGTTTTTAATCAAGACCGCTATTAATCCGGAGCCTATTCCCACAATCAAGCTCATCAGTAGGATGAATTGTTTGTGAGAGACGTGTTTAACACGCCAAATCAGAAATTGTTTTAACAGTCTTTTTTTAGGCATCTAGGCTTGCTAACTTATTTCAATAATTGACTGAAAAGAATTCTCGTTTCAGGTTGAGAAGGTCTCGATGCATTCACATCGATAATATTTCCTTCGCCATCAAATAGCATGAAACGTGGTATTCCGTTAATCATATAGTCTTTGGTGATTTTACTCCATCCTGAAGCAAACAGCTGAACACCGCCCATCTCTTTTTCTTCAAGCATATTCAACCAAGTATCACGGTCTTTATCTTCGTCAACCGAGACACTTAAAAAGACGATATTCTTATTGTGGTAGTCTTTTTCTAATTCTACTAAATGAGGAATTTCTCTTTTACAAGGCCCACACCAAGTTGCCCAAACATCTACATAAACAAAAGATCCTTTAAAATCAGACAGAGAAACCATTTTACCATCTACATCAGGGTAAGTGAAGTCGAAGGCAGGCATCCCAGGGCTGAATTTCAGCATATCATCTCTAAGCATTGTAAGCTCTTGATGTTTCAGTGTGTCAGAGTTTAATTCTTGAAAAGTATTTAGCAGTTCATCAGCACCTTCAACACCTACGTTTTTGAAGTGTGATTTTAATTGATTGTAAGATAGCTTGTCAATAATTTCTTGATTAGTAAACTTAGTACCAATGAAGTTTAAGCTAGCCATCATTGTTTTTTCTTCTAAGGCTTTAAGCTGTGATTCTAGATAGTTTTGTAAGAAATTATAGGCATCGCCTTCTTCTAATAAAGTTGGGTCATTCAAGTCAATCTCGCCGATAAAGTCGTAATAGTTATCAGTCAATTGTGCCTCTTCGCCATTTATGTAATTGTAGTAATAAGGGTAGTTTAGCTTTTGCCCGGCCCATTGAAACCAAATGGATTTTTGTTGGTCTTCAACAAAACTTTTAGCCTTTATGTTATCCAAAGCATCCATCATTTCTTTTTCGGTACTTACAGCTTTCATCAAGAAAGAATCTGTGGGAAGTAAGTATAATTCTCTAGAAACAGACTTCTCTTCGATAAGGTATTTTTTCGCTAAAAAGTTTGAGGATTCACTACCTTCATAAGAAATTGTTTCGTCGAATTCTGCGGGATTAATGCTGATAGAAATTACATCTCCAGGTAGAACGTACATAGCAGTAGTTTCTTGCCCATGTTTAAAGGACATATATTTCGCTTCTTCCAAGTCGAAAGTGATTTCAAAGTGAGCATCAGCATCAAGTGTGTCAGTGTAAGTGCCACTTCTATCATTACTAATGAGTGACGCTGTTTCGCTTACAGGGCCTGTAACAGTCCCGCTAATTGTAACCGTATTATTTTTTTCTTGTTGACAAGCAATTACCGCCATCGCGCCAACTAGGAAAATTAACTTTTTCATCTTTTTTAATTTATTTCGAATCAAATATACCAATTAGAATATTCTCGGTGTGTTTGCGCTAGAGATATTATTCTAATTATGAGTCCTTTCTCTCTTTACTGAAGGAATAATATCGTCGAGAATTTTATCGATGAGATCGTAAGGGGTGTTGGGCATGAGTATTAAATGGGTAATTCCATTTTCGGTTGCCAACTGCCATTTGTCAATATATTCTTGCTCTGGTGCAGGAAATACTACGGTAATAGCATTTGTATTTTTCCAAGCTTGGATGCCCGCTTGCACCAATTTACCTAAGGCATAATCGGTTTTTTTTAAGCTGTCCTGAACACGAGCTTTGAACCCTTCCTTGCCCACACTTTTTATGGCGTACCACAAGAGTAAAGCGTTGAAGCCATTTCGAGATCCTGGAATAGTAGTGTCTTTACTACCGATATAAGAGACGGCGGTAGATATTCTATCTACATTACTTTTTCTTGCCAAAAGAATTCCTGATGGTATTGGAGAACCTATAAATTTATGTCCGGAGATAGAAATACTATCGGCGCCATCGGCAAAGTCAAAAGCGGGTCTTGGCTCTAAGAAAGGAGCGATCATTCCCGAAAGGGCACTGTCGCAGTGGATATAGTAGTTGTCGATAGCAAGATCAGACATGATTTGCTTAATCTTTACAATATCATCTTTTGCCTCTTTCATGGTTGTCCCAATATTGGCAAAGATGATAGGAGGCATATGACGGTTTCTACTGATGGTTTCACGCAGATCTTCATAATCCATCTCACCGTTCTGCTGAGCTTTAATCACCACGCGGTGCATATTCAGAATACGTAGGTCTTTGTTTACCGAATAGGGAGTTGACTGCGAAAAATAAACCATCCCTTTAGGGTACAATTCTCTCGCCAGATACAATCCATACATATTACTTTCTGAGCCACCATTGGTAACATATCCCCACCAATTATCCTTGGGAGCACGAAGAAGATCGGCCATAAAGTCTAAGACCTCACATTCCAATTTACGCGTATCTACTTTCCAGGTAGAAGGCATAAATGGATCCCCCAAATTGTTTAGTGGAAATTCTAAGAAAGGATATAAAGCGGTATAGTCGAAATCCTTAGATACAGGATAGCCTAAAAAATTCTCTGTATTTTTCTTAAGCTCTCGGTATAAGTCTTCGAGTTTGTTTTGCTCTTGTTAAGAAAGTTGCGCCTTGATAATTCTCTGTTTTTTCAGAGCTCAAAGGTGTGAATAATTATCTGTTATTTAAAGCAATCGTAGATGACAAATTTCTGATTGGAACACACAATTTTTGTTTGTGGGAATAGCCTCTCTAAATGTGTTTTGAAATTTAGATGATAGCTGGAAACCATTGCAAATCTACCACCCTTTTTAAGGCTCTTATAAGCTCCTTTGAAGAGCTCCAGAGCGACCTCAATATTATTCTCATTTTCGAAATGAAAGGGAGGGTTAGAGATGACTAAATCGAAAAAGTCATCTTCAAAGTGATTTAAAGTGTCATCGTAGTGAAAGTGAACATTCTCTTTTGTGGATAGGTTTATTTTTGATGATTCTATAGCCAATATAGAATCGTCTAATAGATGAATCTCACTATCCTCTTTTTTGTTTTTTGCTATTAAGGCTAATACTCCATTTCCAGAAGCGAGATCAAGAATTGTATTTTCATCCTCATGGATAGTTAAATTTTCAATCAGAAACTGGCTGGCAAAATCGATGTTTTTGGCCGAAAATACCCCGTAATATTGCTCCAATGTTTCTCCTTCATCAAGTGCTAATGTATGCTTGATACTTGGTGCTTTATATGCCTTCTTCTTGCTGAGAACGAGAATTCTAGATTTTTTCCAAGCCTTACTTTGTTCGACTACCTCAAAATATTCGCTAGCAATACTCAGCATTTGAGGGCTGAAATATTTGGTCATAAATCCGCAGAGAACTTTGGCGTCATCGTCTAATTGTTCCACCAGTTGGTTGAGGTACAATTTGAACAAATCCATCGACTTAGGGATTTTGATAAAAGCAATCGATATTGGATCTACTAGCGCTTCAAGTGGGTTGCTAAGATTGTTTTTATCAAGCTTTATCCCATTTTCTTTTGCATTGATATGCAGCGCCTTTTCTTGGCTTTTATAGCCAATAATATTCAGTGGTTTATGCTGATCTAGTATGCAAGATAAAAACCCGAAGAGGTCATTGTAAATTGCAATGTTCTTAAGCTCTAATTTTTCTTCCTCCACATATTTCAATAAATGTTCATCGGCAGAACTCCACGCTCTCAGCGATTTATTTTCGCTGTGTGGGTATCTGCTAATTTTGAAATTCTGGTCGTTATAAGTGAAGGTCATAGTAGATTTTTAAGCTGCAAAGATACGTCTATTCTTTATGCAGTAAATGGTAAGGTTGCCCCAAACGAAAAAGTAGCCCGAGGACTACTTTTTAATAATGGAGTGTTATTTAGAAACCATATCCGATATGAAGTCCTAAGCTTAGGTGTATATCTTCAGGATCAGAGGCAAATTCAAGTACAGGTCCTAAGTGAAAATCATTCAGTTCAAATTCGTAGGATGTTTCGAGATGTAAGGCGAAATTTATTTCTGATTCACCCCCTTCAAAAGTAATACCTGGCGAGACGTTTAAACTCAGTTTGTCGATAGGACTGTAGCTTACTAAAAGTCCAAATGTACTGTGTTGGTGTTCGTCAAATATTCGTTCATAGCCAAAACCTATCCCAAATTTTGAATGGGATATTTTTCGAATATAGTGAATGTGCAATCCATAGGAAAGCACCTTTTCCTTAAGGAAATATACAGGTCCATTTGCAATTCCAATTTCGTTATTATGATGCTCGTGATTGTCCGTATGTTCTGTTGACTGAGCAAATGTATTTAATGAAAATAGTGCAGTCAAAAAGGTCAATATAATGGAAGATCTCATTGTGTTTAGCCTTATTAGATAATGGCTAATTATTCAATTTCAAACTCAACTCGTCCAACTGCACACTGTCAATTTTCGAAGGAGCATCAATCATCACATCTCTACCCGAATTGTTTTTAGGGAAGGCAATGAAATCGCGAATAGAATCTGCTCCGCCCATAATAGAACAAAGACGGTCTAAACCGAAAGCCAAACCACCGTGAGGAGGCGCGCCATATTCGAAGGCATTCATCAAGAAACCAAATTGCTCTTGCGCTTCTTCGTCGGTAAATCCTAAGTGTTGGAACATCAATTTTTGTAGATCTTTATCGTGAATACGAATAGAACCACCACCAATTTCAGAACCGTTTAATACCATATCGTAAGCATTGGCTTTCACCTCGCCCGGAGCCGTATCTAGTTTGTCTAAATCTTCTGGTTTTGGAGATGTAAAGGGGTGGTGCATTGCATGGTAACGACCACTTTCTTCGTCCCATTCTAAGAGAGGGAAGTCGATAACCCATAGCGGAGCAAATACTTTTGGATCTCTCAATCCTAGTTGTTCACCCATTTCTAAACGCAATTCGCTCATTTGCTTACGCACTGCATTGGTGTCTCCACTTAATACTAAGATTAAGTCGGCTACTTCGGCATCAGTTGCTTTAGCCCATTCGGCTAAGTCTCCTTGACCGAAGAATTTATCAACCGATGATTTGTAAGAACCGTCCTCGTTACACTTCACATAGATTAAACCTTTAGCACCAATTTGAGGTCTCTTTACCCAATCAGTTAATTTATCTAATTGCTTACGTGTATATCCAGCACAGCCTTTAGCCTTAATCGCCAAGACTAATTCTGCATCATCAAATACTTTGAAGCCCTTGTTTTGAGCTAGGCTATTAATTTCATTCAATTTCATATCGAAGCGGATATCTGGCTTATCATTACCATAATCTCTCATCGCTTCGTCGAAAGTCATTCTAGGGAAATCTTTCAATTCCACATTCATTACCGTTTTCAGTAAGTGACGTGTTAAGTCCTCGAAAGTGTTTAATATATCTTCTTGTTCCACAAAAGACATCTCGCAGTCAATTTGTGTAAATTCAGGCTGACGATCGGCTCTTAAATCCTCGTCGCGGAAACATTTTACTATCTGGAAGTATTTGTCGAACCCAGCAACCATTAGCAGTTGCTTAAAGGTTTGTGGCGACTGAGGAAGGGCATAAAATTGTCCTTCGTTCATTCTACTAGGAACCACAAAATCACGAGCTCCCTCAGGAGTCGATTTAATCAAAACAGGTGTTTCTACTTCGATGAATTCTTGGTCAGCCAAGTATTTTCTCGTTTCGATAGCTACTTTAGCACGCAAAATCATATTCTCGCGAACAGCATTTCTACGTAAATCTAAATAGCGGTATTTCATTCTTAAATCCTCACCACCATCGGTGTTATCCTCAATAGTGAAAGGAGGCGTTTTTGAAGAATTTAAAATTGTTAATTCAGCAATTTCAATTTCTATCTCTCCGGTAGGAATGTTCTTGTTTTTTGAGCTACGCTCAATCACAGTTCCTTTAATCTGAATCACAAACTCACGACCCAATTTACGAGCTTCTAAACAAAGGCCTTCGTTTGTTTCCATATTAAAAACTAACTGAGTGATGCCGTAGCGATCGCGTAAATCTACGAAGGTCATCCCACCGAGGTCTCGAGATTTTTGTACCCATCCGCTAAGGGTAACGTCATTTCCTATATTGCTAATGTTTAGCTCTCCGCAAGTATGTGATCGTAACATGTCGTCTGATTTTGAGCAGCAAAAGTAGTGAAAATTTGTCGTGCGGTCGTACAGTCATGCAGTCGGAAAAAGTAAATAGGGAGAAGGATTAGGGAATAGGAAATAGTGAAACGTAAGATGGGAAATAGGAGATGGAAGTAGAAAGTCTTCGACAAGCTCAGACTAACAAACAGTCCAACAACCAACAACTACAAACCGATAGCCAATCAACTCATCCCTGAAAAGCATCTACAATATGATACACCCTTTGTTCGGTTTCATTTTTTATGACTGAAACGATGTCAAAGCGAACCTCGTAATCCAGGTCTTTTTCCTCCAAATAAATTTCTACCGAATCAATCATCATGGCTTCTTTTTTCCAGCTCACCGCTTCGTCAGGGAAACCATATTTAAAGCTAGAACGTGTTTTTACTTCTACGAAAACGAGAAAATTTTTATCGAGGGCAATGATGTCTACCTCGTAGCGTAGATGTCGCCAGTTGCAGTCGAGGATTTTGAATCCTTTTTTTTGTATGAATTGTTGGGCTATGTATTCGCCCTCTTTACCAAGGTCGTTGTGTGATGCCATTATAGTATTTTGGTATTATAGTATTTGGTGTAAAGTACTAGGTACAAGGTACGGAGTATTTATGAGGTGAAACGGAAGACGTAAATGGATTTTCTACTAGATGCCGAATACTTGTACCTCCTTGAACCCAACAATTAATAATTAGTTAGGATCAATCTAGGCTAAGCTTTAATCGACTAGATGACTATTTTGACTGCAAGACTTTTCCCACCCACCTCAAATGTCACTTTTTCACCAAAAACAAGTGGATTATTATCGTTAATATGTCCAGCAGGGAAACCATAAGCTACAGGGAACTCATACTCTGAAACCACATCGCGAATAATTTCTTCGGCAGTTTTACCAAAAGGTATGGTATTGTCGTTCATATCACTCATTCCACCAATAATTAATCCCGCTAGATTTTTTAGCATTCCCGATCTTTTTAGGGCTTGCATCATTCGGTCGATATGGTAGAGATATTCATCGAGGTCCTCTATAAAAAGGATTTTACCATCGGTGTTCATTTGACTTTCAGAAGCCAAAAGAGAGTAGAGGATAGATAAGTTTCCACCCACAATTTCAGCTTCTGCTATTCCTTTTCTATTGAAAGGATGTGCCTCAATTTGATAAGATATGTCTTCTCCAAAAAGAACCTTTTTTAAATTCTCTAAAGACGATTCAGTGTTTTTAGCATAGGTGATAGGCATAGCAGCGTGAAGTGTTGGAACACCAAAATTCTGATGTATATGCGAATGGAAAACGCTGATGTCGCTGAAGCCAATGATCCACTTTGGGTTTTCCTGAAACCTGCTCCAATCAATATGATCAACAACTTGCACAGAGCCATAGCCACCTCTAACAAAAAGAATGGCTTTTACGTTTTCATCGTTGATCGCTTCTTGTAAATCCTGACTTCGTTGTTCAACAGATCCTGCAAATTGATGCTCTTCTTGAAAGAGGTTTTTCCCAATGCAAACTTTAAGACCCCAGGATTCTAGCAGCTTTTCAGCAAAGCTCAACTCCTCTTTACTCACTTTACGTGCGGTGGAAATCAGAGTGATAGTGTCGCCTTTTTGTAGTTTTGGGATACTATTTATTTTCATAGATAAGAGCAGAAATATTCCTATTTTAGGGCTTTGTAAATTATTATCTTTGCCCAATATACAAAAGCATTTCCTGATGTCGCAAGAAGCAAAAAGATATACCATAACGGCAGCATTGCCATATACTAACGGTCCAGTTCATATTGGTCACCTCGCAGGGGTTTATATTCCTAGTGATATTTACGCGCGTTTTTTACGTTCCAATAAAAAAGACGTGGTCTTTGTTTGCGGTTCCGATGAGCACGGCGTTCCCATTACTATTTCTGCAAAGAAAGAAGGGATTGCCCCACAACAAGTGGTAGATAAGTACCACAAAATTATTGGCGATTCATTTCAGAATCTTGGTATTAGCTTTGATATCTATCACCGTACTTCTGACAAAATGCATCACGACACTGCATCGGAATTCTTTAAGCATTTACATAACGAAGGATTGTTTATCGAAAAGGTAAGCAATCAGTATTATGATGAAAAGGAAAATGAGTTTCTAGCAGATAGATATATCACTGGTACTTGTCCTCATTGTAAAAGCAATGGCGCTTATGGCGATCAATGTGAGAGTTGTGGGACTTCGTTAAGTGCTACAGACTTAATTGACCCTAAATCAGCATTGAGTGGAAACAAGCCCGTGATGAAGGAGACGAAGCACTGGTTTTTACCTTTAGAGAAGTATGAGACTTGGTTAAAAGAGTGGATTCTTGATGGACATAAAGCTGACTGGAAATCGAATGTTTACGGGCAGTGTAAATCGTGGTTAGACCAAGGTTTGCAGCCACGTGCCGTAACTCGTGATTTAGATTGGGGAATTCCTGTTCCTGCAGAGGGAGCCGAGGGAAAAGTACTTTATGTTTGGTTTGATGCACCTATAGGATATATTTCTGCCACTAAGCAATGGGCAAAAGATGCTGGTAAAGATTGGGAGCCTTACTGGAAGTCTGACGACACTAAATTGGTTCACTTTATTGGAAAAGACAATATTGTTTTCCACTGTATCATTTTCCCAGCTATGCTAAAAGCACACGGCGATTATATTATGCCAGAGAATGTGCCAGCCAACGAATTCTTGAATTTAGAAGGCGATAAAATTTCTACTTCTAGAAATTGGGCCGTTTGGTTACACGAATATTTAGAAGATTTTCCGGGGATGCAAGATGTGATGCGTTATGTATTATGTGCTACCGCTCCCGAAACAAAAGACAACGATTTTACTTGGAAGGATTTCCAAACGCGTAATAACTCTGAGTTGGTAGGTATCTACGGAAACTTTATCAATAGAGTAGTGGTGCTTACCAATAAGTACTATTACGGGGCTGTTCCGGAAAGATCTGAATTATCTGATTATGATAAAGAAGTTCTTGCCGAATTAAAAGCCTTCCCGGCTAAGATTGCTAAATCTATTGAGCTGTATCGCTTTAGAGAAGCTTTATCAGAAATGATGAATTTGGCGCGTTTAGGTAATAAATACCTAGCGGATGAAGAGCCCTGGAAATTGGCGAAAACGGATGAGGTTCGCACCAAAACTATTATGAATATAGCTCTTCAGATTGCTGCAAATTTGACAATCGTTTCGGAGCCATTTATTCCGTTTACTGCAGATAAGTTGAGAACTATGTTGGGTCTTGAGCAATTATCTTGGGATGTAGCAGGAGCAGATGATTTGCTAGTTTCTGGAGCTCAAATTGAAAAGGCAGTATTGCTGTTCCGCAAAATTGACGACGCTGAAATTGATGCTCAACTGAAAAAGTTGGAGGCTACTAAATTGGCTAATCAAGTGGTAGAAGCCCAAAAGGAGAATATTAGCTTTGATGATTTTTCTGGAATGGACATCCGTGTAGGAACAATTCTAGAAGCTGAAAAAGTGAGGAAGACAAAAAAACTTCTTAAATTAACCATCGATACAGGTATTGATGTTCGCACCGTAGTTTCGGGAATTGCAGAATATTATAAGCCAGAAAATATTATTGGAGAGCAAGTTTCCGTTTTGGTGAATTTAGCTCCAAGAAATATTAAAGGCATCGAGTCGCAAGGAATGATTTTGATGTCAGAAGATAAAGACGGCTCACTAGGGTTTGTAAAACCATCTAATGGAACCTCTAATGGTTCAATAATCGCATAGCTTGAGTATAAAAGAGGATATAAAAGCAAAAGGATTTCAATCGGAACAGGAAAAGGCTTTCGTGAATTTGATATTTACAGCTGCTCATTTTGAGTCTCTATTTTTGCAATTGGTGAAAGCTTATGATATAAGCCCTCCTCAATATAATGTATTGAGAATATTGCGAGGTCAACATCCCGAGACCATGTTGGGAGGTGATTTACAATCAAGAATGCTTCATAATAAGTCTAATTCCACGCGACTAGTTGATAAACTTGTGGACAAGGGATTGGTCAATCGAATTAAAAACCCTGAAGACAAGAGGCAAATGTTGATGTCTATAACCACTAGTGGACTGGCATTATTGTCTGAATTGGACGTGAAGGTTGTTGATTTTGATCAAAAAACCATGAACCTTCCCCAATCTCAGCTTATGTTGCTTAACAATCTTCTCGACGATTTAAGAAGCTCTTCCTTGATTTAAGAAGAGAAGTGAAATTAATTAAGCATTTGTTTTGTAATTACTTGTAGGTACACATATAGTTTTATATATTAGTAAGTGAAATCACCCATATAATGATTGATTTCCTTTAATTAGAATTACTTCCCCCCTAATTCATAAAGCTTATTTTTAAGCATTATAATAAGAAGGCTCCATAAAGGAGCCTTCTTTATTTATAGGATGATTGCATCAAGTGTTTGTGTCGACACGGTGTGATAATTCTCGCGAGCCTTCTGATAGATTCTTTTAGCTCTCTCAGGGTCTTTAGTGTAAAGAGCCTCGTAGAGTGGTTTCAAAAACTTTCGTCTTCCCACTTTTAACAAGAAATGTTCCAATGCTTTGTCCGCTGGGCTATATCCAGCAGGAATTGTTATTTGAAACCAAGCATTTAGAATTTCGGAATTCCCGCTATTGGTAAAGCCAAAGGCCTCATCAATCATTTTTAATTCTTTCAGAGACATCTCAGAATCTAGTTGTCTTAAAAAGTGAAGCCATTCATGAGAAGACCAATCGGTTGTTTCGATATTACCTAGCGGAAATCCTTTTTCAACATCCGATAGAGCTTCATTAACCTTTTTGAACTTAATAGATTTTACTTGTGGGCAGTTGTCAGGAATTCCTGGGCCATAAACCCATTCTTCCAAACGTATTTTCTCTTTAGCCTCAGGGCTTGCATCTAATAAGTTGTGGTTTAGGTAGGCAATAAACTCTTCGGTGTCCATTACCTTAAAAGCATTCTCATGGAAGTAGTTTTTTAAGAATGAATCGAATTGTTTTCTCCCTACTGTTTCTTCAATTAAGCGAAGTAGGAAATATCCTTTCTCATAAGCGATGTCAGTAAGTCCATCATCAGGATCACGTCCTAATAAATCGAGCTTAAGATGTGTGTCAAGATGATTGTGTCCAAGTTCATCAGCAGTATGTTCCAAATCTTGTTTACCAAGAAGCGCCAACATGTCGGCGTAGTCTTTACCTTCTAGACGCTCCATAATTCTACGTTCAAAATAAACGGTAAAACCTTCGTTGAGCCAGAAGTCATTCCATGTTTTATTAGTCACCAAATTACCTGACCACGAATGTGCTAATTCGTGAGCAATTAAAGCTGTTAAAGAACGGTCGCCAGCTAAGATCGTGGGAGTAACAAATGTTAGCCTTGGGTTTTCCATTCCTCCAAAAGGAAAGCTAGGAGGTAGTAATAACATATCGTAGCGCTCCCAAGCGTATTTGCCGTACATATCTTCAGCAATTTTGAGCATATCTTCTGTTTCGGCAAATTCATAGGCTGCATCTGCTAGTAAGCTTGGCTCAGCGTATACCCCCGTGTGGGCTCCCAAAGACTGAAACTCTAAGTCACCTACCCCCATAGCCATTAAATAGGCAGGGATAGCCTGTTTCATGGTGAAGGTGTAAATACCAGAATCATTTTTTTCTGTTGGGTTTTCGGCACTCATCACCGCCATTAAATTAGCAGGCACTTTTACCTTTGCTGTATAGCTAAAGCGTACCCCTGGAGAATCCTGACAAGGAATCCACGAGCGAGCGAGTATAGCTTGTGACTGCGTAAATAAGAAAGGATCTTTCTTGCCAGCAGTTTGTTTAGGGTTTAGCCATTGAAGCGCTTTTGCTCCTGGAGATGTTTGATAGTAGATAGACACTCTTTTGGTATCTTTTTCGATGTCTATTTCCAGTGCTTGTCCTAGGTTGGCGTCTTGCTCTCTTAATTTATAAGTAGTTTCATCCGCTCCAATAAGTATTTTTTCGATTTGTAAACCTTGAGAGTCAAGGATTAACTTTTTACTATTATCGAGGTTTTCGATATTGTAATGAGCTACCCCAGAAATGATTTCTCGTTGGAAATCAACCTTTACATCTAAGTCTAGATGTCTAGTAATTACTCTATGGGGTTCTGAAAAACTGTGTAAATCCACGCGTAAATCTTTATTGCTATTACAAGAAATCATTAGGAGGGCAGCACAAAGGCTAGATAGTATCTTATTCATAGTTGTTTTTTGAAGGAGACTAAAGTAGGTAATTGATAATTAAAAATGAATAGTTAATAATTGTAGTACTGTAAATGGTGAAATTAGTTCTTGACTAAAGCCATGATAACAATTTAGTTCTTACAATTACTCATTATTAATTAGTCATTCATTTTAACTTTGTCGTATCTAAAACAATCCACTACATGATCATTCACCATTCCAGTAGCTTGCATGTGTGCGTATACCACCGTTGAGCCAACGAATTTGAAGCCGCGTTTTTTTAGGTCTTTACTTAGTTTGTCTGAAATTTCGGTTGTAGGAGGTAGTTCCTTCATTGATTTTCGGTTATTCTGAATAGCTTTACCATCCACAAAGCCCCAAATATATTTATCGAATGTTCCAAATTCTTCTTGAATCTTCATGAATGCTTGAGCATTAGAAACTGCCGCTCTTACCTTGAGTTTATTTCTGATGATTCCAGCATCTTGAAGTAGATCTAGGATTTTATCCTCATCATATAAGGCCACCTTTTTATAATCGAAATTATCAAATGCTTTGTGAAAGTTTTCTCTTTTACGCAGTACAGTAATCCAACTCAGGCCTGCTTGAAAAGTTTCTAATATTAGAAATTCAAATAGCTGTTGTTCGTCGTGAAGAGGTGTACCCCATTCGTTATCGTGATAGGCAATATATAGAGGGTTTTTAGTAGCCCAATCACATCTTTTTAGCTCCATTGGAATAAATTTTTAATAAAGATAATTAATTCAATTTAGCTTTAAAAGCTAGGTGTACAGTTGGTTAATTATGAATGGCATAAGATTTGCAAATAGTAAAGCAACTAGGTGATTCCAACTATGAACGATCAGGTAACAAATATTATCGCTATTGCAAAGCACAGAAACGTGCTTCACAAGACTGAGCTGATTTGTCGTTTCCTACGTATGAAGTACCATGTAATTATCTCCCCCAAAGATTTAACATATCGTATCGCCTTTTTAAAAGATACTTGTATGTACGATAATTTATAGAGGTGTTAATTGGATGGTTCCATCCAATCGTCGTGAGACTTTATCAAATCAACCAAGGCATCCACAGCTTCATCTTCAGGAATGTTGCGTTTCACTACTTCCTTTTCCTTGTAAAGAGTGATTTTACCAACACCAGTACCTACATAGCCATAATCGGCATCGGCCATTTCGCCAGGTCCATTCACGATACAACCCATAATTCCGATTTTTAAACCTTTAAGATGCGCTGTTTTCTTGCGTATTTTAGCTGTAGTTTCTTGTAGATCAAAAAGCGTTCTACCACAACTAGGGCAGGATATATACTCTGTTTTTGAGATTCGAGTACGCGTAGCTTGAAGTATTCCAAAGGCTGTTTGATTGATTATTTGATCGCCACCACAATTTTCAGCAGCAATAAAAACACCATCACCTAATCCATCTAATAATAGTGCGCCCATATCGGTAGATGCGTGCAATTGTAATTGCTCTTGGCTTAAATCGCCATAAGCTCTTCCAATAATTACTGGGACATCACAATCGGTATTTATTAGGTCTATAAAAAGCCTTCTTTGCTCGGCCATTCCATGAGCATTGTAGGTGTCGATAAGTAGAACAGCGCTAGTGTCTATTTTAAGTTTATCGATAAATTCAGAAGATAAATCTGGAAGGCAGGCGTAAATGATATTTAATTCCGAAGATGTTTCAATGCCAGATAAATATTCTTTTGCAGTAAGAAAAGGATAGCATCGCTCAGCTTTATTATCTAACCAAGTTTTGTGATTGTATATAACCCCCAATGTTCCAGGAATAGCAAAATCAACAATATTGTCTCCTGCAAAAATATAATCGCAAGCCATATCACTGATGTTCCATTTATCTAATGGAGCCGAATAATTATAGCCTAAAGTGAAGAAACTCGTGGGACTAATTTTCTTTTTCAAGCAGAAGTCGGCCATTACAATTGGCACATGCTTCCCACCAATGTTTAGCACCGCTTTGCTATGTCTTTTCTGATATTCAAAGGCTTCTATAGGGTTTTCTTCTATATCCGGAATAGAATCATGATTTTGTCTGATGTTATAACGATCGACTAATTCTTTGGCAACTGGAATTTCAAATTCGGGCTCTTCGGTCAATGAAACGCGAACCGTATCGCCGATACCATCTTCCAAAAGAGCACCTATTCCCACAGCCGATTTAATGCGACCATCTTCACCTTCACCAGCTTCGGTTACACCTAAATGAAGTGGGTAGTTCATTTCTTCTGCCTCCATTTTATTAATCAGCAGTCTATAGGCTTCAACCATCACTTGAGGATTACTAGCCTTCATCGAAATGATAACTTTGTGATAATCTAAATCTCTACAAATGCGCAGAAATTCTAAAGCCGATTCAACCATTCCCATTGGAGTGTCTCCGTAACGACTAAGAATTCTATCGGAAAGAGAGCCGTGATTGGTTCCGATACGCATGGCAGTACCTTCTTCCTTGCATATTTCCACCAAAGGAGTAAATCGTTTGCGGATTCTTTCGAGCTCCAATTGATAGCTCTCTTCGGTATACTCTATTTCCTGAAATTTCTTTTTATCGGCGTAGTTTCCAGGGTTTACTCTTACTTTTTCAACAATGCGAGCGGCAATTTCTGCCGCAATAGGGGTAAAGTGAATATCGGCAACCAAAGGAGTGTCGTAACCTAGTTTGCGCAATTCATCTTTAATATTCTGAAGATTTTCGGCTTCTCTTTTACCAGGCGCAGTAATACGAACTAGCTCACATCCTGCTTCAATCATACGAATAGATTGCGCCACGGTAGCCTCGGTGTCCATAGTGTTGGTAGTTGTCATCGATTGTAATCGAATGGGGTTGTCCCCACCGATGCCAATGTTTCCTACTTTCACTTCGTTACTCTTGTATCGTTTATAAGCCGTGAGGCTTGAGCAATAGTTCTGGTTCGTATTCATCGCCACAAATTTCGGGAATTCTTAGCATTAGGCAATCCTTTTAGTCTGAAAATCAAAATAACATAAATTAACTTTTATTAACGAGCTTTTAAGACGAAGCTATTTTTAGATAGATACATTTGTTACAGTGATAGGGATTATTTACTGAGGGGAGTAAAAAGAGAATTCGTAACCGTTCTTTTTCGTAGCAGTTTTTCAATTTATCAAACGGATTCTCTTTTTACTTTTCTAAAAATTTTCTAATCGATGCTCTTCTCTTATTTTTTTGCTAAGTTTTGAAACAACAAGCTGGTAAGAGTGGTCGATGAGTTCTCGAATCAATTCGGCTTTTAATTCACCATTCAGTTCTACGGTATTCCAATGTATTTTACTCATGTGATAGCCTGGGCGAATAGAATTGTAGCGCTCTCTTAAATCGATTGCTTTTTCTGGATCGCATTTTAAATTCATCCAAAGTGGTTGACTCTCTAATCTAACTAGAGCAAACATTTTCCCGGCCACCTTAAAAACTAAAGTTGTTTCATCGAAGGGAAACCCTTCGCTGACGGCTTTTTTTGATAAGCAGTATTCTCGTATGCTTTCGATATTCATGTTCACTCTTTTGGATTGATATTAAAGGAAGATATTCAAATTTTTAATATCCCCTCCTTTTGAAGGAGTGGAGCCCCTTATGACGGGCTGTTTGACTCACCCCTCCGTCGCTATGCGACACCTCCCCTCCAAGAGGTGAGGATTTACAAATGCTCTAAGTTTGCATTTTTTAATAATATGTCTAAATTTAAGGACTAAATCCTCAATAATGCAAGAACTTGAAGACCTGAAAAATCTAACGATTGAAGAAATTCAAGAGCGATTAGATAAAAATCAAAAAAAAGTAAAGATTACCAGAGCCATTACTTATGTGGTAGATGTGGTCATCATCATGGTAGCCTTTCTCTATATTTTCGATGTTAATTTTTCTAAATGGCTGATGCTACCTGCAGCTTCCTCAGTGAGTTTGCACTCACGCTTGGCCCAGCTGTATCAGTGGAGATGTAAATTGAAACAACAGAAAATCATCTTGGAATATTCTGTGAATCGTTAACAGTATTAATTTAGTATACCGACAATTTATATAAAATGGGTTTACTAGGTGCTGCGTTATTTTCGAAGGATGCGAAACTCAAGTGGAGTAAATACAAGCCATCTTCAATGGAGTCGGGAATATAAATAAGCTCTGTAATGCAGGCCTCAGTTCTTGGGTTTTCTGGATAATTCCAAAATGCTCTATGGGCTAATAAAGCACCTTCATCTTCTTCTCTATCTACCGAGGGAGTATCAATCAATAATTGTTCTACACCTTGTTCTCTTAGCCAAAGGGCTGCTTTTTCATCTAGGTAAGTAGGATTGGTATTCGAGTAATTTTTTATCAGTTTATCAATCCCATTAGGACTTGTTCTGAGGATGATGGCCTTAGGGATTTCAGGACCTAATTTTTCTTGAATTTGCTCGAGCATCACCACAGCGTCGCCGTTATCGAGTTTTTTAGGATCGATAGAGATTAGTTCAGCGGTAAAAGCAAACTGCTTCATCGACTGATTTATGCTCACCGCTTCTTTGCTGATATGTCCATAACATTCAGTGTGCGTTCCATGCCCATGCGGGTTGAAGAAAATGCCATTAAAGTTAACCGAACCACCTTCCTTTACGGCACCTACCCAATCGCCCATTCTTACGGGCTCAATTTTGAGTGAATCAACATACCATGCTCTCACACTTTGCTCTGAAGCAAGCATAGGAATAGAAATGTCGATAGGTTTAGATAGGTTGGCAGACCAATGTTTGCCGCTGTGTTCGATTGTAATCTTCATTTCACCAAGATATAACTTAATAGTTACAAGTTAAATTTGTTTAGCAATCTGCTCTCAGTTATTAGCCGTCAGCAATTAGGTGTTGGTTTTGTGATTTCGTCTACCTTAGAATCTCCATTCGATAGGCATCGAGCTTTACAAAGATGAACAGCAATATGCTAAAGCCCCACAATGACGATCCACCATAACTAAAGAAGGGTAGAGGTATGCCGATAACGGGCATTATACCAATCGTCATAGCAATATTTATAAAGAAATGACAGAAGAGTATAGCGGCAACGCCATAGCCATAAACCCGACTAAATGAAGATCGTTGTCTTTCGGCAAGGGTAAGAATTCTGAATAGTAGTAATAAAAACAGCCCAATGGTTATCAAAGAACCAATAAAGCCCCATTCTTCGCCAATGGTACAAAAGATGAAATCGGTACTTTGTTCGGGAACGAAATTGAACTTCGTTTGCGTACCTTCTAAGAACCCTTTTCCATTAAACCCTCCTGAGCCAATGGCAATTTTTGATTGATGAAGATTATAACCCGCACCATGAACATCATCAATTTTACCCAAGATTAGGTCTATTCTCTTTTGTTGATGTGGGCGCAAAACATCGCTGTACAAATAGCTCACGGATTGCACCATCATCAAAGAAAGTATGAGGGTGAATATAGCTGGCTTCATCGATTTTCGATTCTTCTTTAGTAGCATTGCCAATAAAAAGCAGAATACTCCTACAGCAGCCATTACTGCTTCCTGATCGTATTTTAGTGTGAAGATGAATAGTGTAATTGCAGCTGCAGCAATTAGCAAGTAAATCTTTGAAATTCCCTCTCTGAAGAGGATTAAAAATAAAGAAGCAAAAACGATTGCCGATCCTGCATCGGGCTGTAGCATGATGAAGAAAATCGGGATGAAAAGAATCGCAAATGCCTTTATCTGGTCGTTGGGCTTTTGCAGGTTCACATTTAGTTGACTTAAGAACTTACTCAGAGCTAGTAAGCATCCTACTTTTGCAAATTCTGAGGGTTGTAAACTAAAACTGCCTAAGGCATACCACGATTTAGCACCACCAATTTCTTTACCGACGATTACCACTCCAATGAGTAGGAGTATCATTACCGCATAAATTAGGTAAGAGAAGGTAGTATAGAATTTCCCATCTAATATGAGGATTAGTATAATCCATACTATTGAAGAGCCGATCCAAAACAATTGTTTTCCTGGCTCAGCAGCCATGGTCAATAAATCACTAGCTCCTTCGCCATAGTTAGCGGCATAGATGTTAAGCCAACCAAAAGCAACCATGAGTGCATACAATAACACTAAAACCGAATCGATATTGGCAAAGAAGCTCTTATTTGTTCTCATTCTCTTTATCCATTAGATTTCCATTCAGAATAAAGCTTTCAAGCTTTTTGTTTTCAACTTGACCAGTTAAATATTTTTCTACGATAAGCGATGCAATAGGAGCCGCCCATGTAGAACCCCAACCTCCATTTTCAACATATACAGCAAGGGCAATTTGAGGATTATCCTTAGGCGCAAAAGCTATAAATATTGAGTGATCGTCGCCATGAGGGTTTTGTGCGGTCCCTGTTTTGCCACATATGTCAATGCCTTTAATTTTGGCGTTTTTGGCCGTACCTCTACGATCGGTGAACACTTTTTCCATCCCGTTAATCACGGTATTAAAATGCTTTTCATCAACCGAAGTAGACTTTGGCATCGTATAAGTGCTATCGATCAAAGCTTCGCCATCAACCTTTCGAACAATATGTGGGGTGTGGTAAAAACCTCTATTGGCAATAGCTGCACACATATTAGCCATTTGTATTGGAGACACAACCAAAGCATCTTGACCTATCGCTAGGGAGATTACTGTTGGAGCCTTCCATCTTCGTTTGCCGTACTGACGGTTGTAGAAATCAACGCTAGGCACCCTTCCTTTACGACCAGTGTACAAATCGTTATTTAAGAAGTTTCCAAGCCCGAAGCTCAATATATGATTCCGCCAGTTTTCATAACCTTTTTCGGCCGTATCGTATTTTTCTATAATCCTGCGGAATGTATAGCAATAGTAGGCATTACATGATTGAGTAATTGATTGTGTAAGTTGTAGAGGTGAAGCGTGGGCATGACAACCTACTTTTAGTTTTGAACTAAAAACCCATCCTTCCTCACAGGGAAAATGTGTACCTGGGTGAATAACCCCTTCTTGGAGTCCAACTAAAGCGTTTAGTAATTTGAAGGTTGATCCAGGAGGATATTCGGCAAGTAGGCTCCGATCGTATAAAGGTTTGTTATCATCTTTATACATCTTATTAAAGTTTGGCGATCGGCTACGACCAACTAGTACGTTTGGGTCGTAATACGGACTACTTACGATGCTAAGTATTTCTCCAGTTGAAGGTTCGATAGCAACAATGCTCCCTTTTTTATTTTGCATCAACTGCTCTGCATATTCTTGAATTTGAATATCGATTGTTAGTTCGATATCCTTACCATTTACCGCCAAACTATCGTATTTCCCATTTTGAAAACTCCCTTTCGATCGGTTGTAAACATCGCGCACTATATATTCTACTCCTCGTTTCCCTCTCAAGTCCGATTCATAGGAATTTTCAACTCCCGACATCCCGAAGTTGTCATTCTTTTGGTAGTAATCGTTTTTTGTAAGTATATAATCTGGTACTTGACTCACGTAACCAAGCACATGAGCAGCCGAACGGTTTGGGTATTCTCTCATGGTTCTTTCTTGTAGGTAAAAACCAGGATATTCAAAAAGGCGTTCTTGTAGTTTGGCTGCCGTTTGCTTCGAAATGTCTTTTAGTAGTACTGATGAACGGTAGCGAGAATAGCGAACAGCTTTTGAAAATTGTTTTTCAAATTTATCTTTTCCGATTTCTAAGAGACGACAAAAGCCTAGAGTGTCTGTTATTTTCACCTGACGAGGTGTGACCATTAAATCGTAAGCTCTTTGATTTCCGACTAAGAGCTCACCGTTTCTATCGTATATATACCCGCGCTCTGGATAAAGGGTAACCGCCTTAATTACATTGTTGTCTGCCGACAGCTTATAGGAGTCGTCGAGAACTTGAATGCCAAAAAGCTTAATAAGTAAAATAAGACCAGATGCGGCGAAGAGGAAGTAGAAAAAAAATCTTCGGTCGGCGTATCTATTTCGGGTCATTTGCGTAGGGAATTCGAGCGTAAGTATTCTATAATCAGAATCAATAATAAACTACATATGGAGCTTACTAATGCTCGACTAAAAGTAGCTAAAAATTCACTGATTCGGAACGCCTCGATATAAAAAAGTGTGAAATGATGTATAAAGGTTAAAATGGCAGCATAAGTAAAGAAACGAGCGAATCTTAATTGCTTGATTCCGATTGTTTCCAAGTCCTCACCACCTTTGGTCGTTACCAACCCTAATACACTAGGACGAATGTACGCAATGAGTACTGATGCTGCTGTATGCACACCCAAGCTATCGGAAAAGACATCCATAGTTAGCCCCATAGCAAAGGCTAGCACTAATAATAGTGCTTTAGGTAATTTTGCTGGTAATAAGAAGATGAATAGTATATATACGAAGGGATTGATATAACCGCTAAACTGAATATTATTTAAGATTAATACCTGAAGTATTACTAAAAATACGAAGCGAATGATATGTTGAATAAATTTATTCACCTTGTTTTGATTCTAGTAATTGGCGTTCCTCTCGGAATTGATTTTTCACAATATATACATAATCAATATTGCTAAAGTCGACAGCTAAGTTTACTTCTATATCGTAGAAATTGGCTTGTTCATCCCGTTCAAAACGATTTACGGTGCCGAGGTTTAAGCCCTCGGGGAATACCGACGAATAACTATTAGTAATAAGGCTATCTCCTACAGAAACATCTACATATTTTTCAATGGAATACAATTGAGCATATTCATGAGAATGACCATCCCAACGCAAATCTCCAAAGTGGTTAGATTTTGCAAATCGCGTACTGATAACCGTATTGTTGTTTAGGAGGCTCATCACAGTAGCATAGTGCTCCGATACGTCGCGAATAATTCCTACTACGCCTTTGTCAATACAAACACCCATCCCGTTTTCGAGACCATGGAGAGCCCCTTTGTTAATCGTAAGATAGTTGTTGCGCTTGTTGTAGGAGTTCTTGATTACTTTGGCAGAAATGAACTGGTAATTTCCCTCAATATAAGATTGATCTTCTTTTGAATTTTGTTGAATCAGATTTTTAAGGGCCGTATTTTCCTCAGCCAAAATTGTGTTCACTTTTCTTAGTGAAAGGTAGTCTGCAGAATTCTGATAATTTTCTAAGACGTTTCCCGCCCAAGCATGCGAAGAACTAGCAAAGCGAGATGCGTGGTAGTTGTGACTCTGAATGAGCATCGCTAATGCTGTTAATTCCAAAAGGAAAAACAGAAAAAATACGTGATGCCTAAAGAGAAATGTAAATAAGTTCCTCATGAGTCTAGGGGGATTCTATTTCATCAAGAAACTGTACGTGTCGAGGTTTTTCAAGGCGATACCTGTACCGCGAACAACCGCTCTCAAAGGGTCTTCGGCAACGTAAACAGGAAGTTCAGTTTTCTTAGAAATACGTTTGTCAAGGCCTCTTAACATCGATCCTCCTCCAGCTAAATAAATACCCGTATTGTAAATATCGGCAGCTAATTCTGGTGGCGTTTTCGCCAAAGCTTGCATTACAGCATCTTCAATTTGAAGAATCGATTTGTTTAGCGCTTTAGCAATTTCCTTGTACGATACAGTGACTTGTTTTGGTTTTCCAGTCATTAAATCACGCCCTTGAACAGGGTAATCGTCTGGAGCAACTTCTAAATCTTCAGTAGCAGAACCTACTTCAATTTTAATTTTTTCCGCGGAGCGTTCACCAACATAAAGGTTGTGTTGAGTGCGCATATAGTACACGATGTCGCTCGTGAATACGTCACCTGCAACTTTAATCGATTTATCGCAAACGATACCACCCAATGCCAATACGGCAATCTCAGTAGTACCACCACCTATATCGATTATCATATTTCCCTTAGGTTCTTGAACATCGATACCAATACCAATTGCAGCAGCCATGGGTTCGTGAATCAGGTAAACTTCTTTAGCGCCAGTTTGTTCCGCAGAATCTTTTACGGCTCTTTCTTCAACCTGAGTAATTCCCGAAGGAATACAGATTACCATACGAAGAGAAGGCGAGAAGAATTTGTTGCGTAAGTTGGGAATGGTTTTCACCAGTTCACGGATCATGTGTTCCGAAGCTGCGAAATCGGCAATTACCCCGTCTTTTAGTGGCCTAATGGTTTTTATTCCTTCATGCGATTTTCCGTGCATTTGTTGAGCCCTTTTACCAACAGCAATTACCTTTTCAGTTTTGCGGTCGATGGCAACTATTGAGGGTTGGTCAACGACCACTTTATCATTGTGAATGATTAGTGTGTTGGCTGTTCCAAGGTCAATAGCAATGTCTTGGGTCATGAAGTCGAAAAATCCCATGAGCAATTAAATTTGGGAATTAGTAGTATATAAGTCCAAAACCCAAAGGGCTTTGGACTTATTTGATAAATTTAGTGTTTGAAGTGACGTGTTCCTGTAAACACCATAGCCATTCCGTGTTCGTCACAGTAGTCGATAGACAACTGATCTTTGATAGAGCCACCTGGTTGGATTACTGCTTTAATGCCTTCCTTGTGTGCAATTTCTACACAGTCAGGGAAAGGGAAGAAAGCATCTGAAGCCATTACGGCACCGTTAAGGTCGAAACCAAAAGTTTTCGCTTTTACAATTGCTTGTTTTAAAGCATCAACACGAGAAGTTTGGCCTACACCACTTGAGATTAATTGCTTGTTTTTAGCGAATATAATCGTGTTCGATTTGGTGTTTTTACAAAGTTTAGATGCGAAGGCTAAATCAGATTTTTGATCATCAGTAGCAACAACTTTACAAACATCTTTCATGTCTGCAATAGTATCAGTTTTTGAATCTTTGTTTTGTACTAAAACACCATTCAAGATTGTGCGAACAGTTGTATTGGGTAGAACCACTTCTTTTTGTATAAGAACGACGCGATTTTTCTTTGTTTTAAACAGTTCCAAAGCAGCCTCGTCGTAAGCTGGAGCGATAATCACTTCGAAGAACAATTTATGAATTTCTTCGGCAGTTTCAATATCCACTTCTCTATTAGTTATCAACACTCCACCAAAAGCAGAAACAGGATCGGCAGCAAGGGCATCTTTCCAGGCGTCTGTAAGGTTTTCGCGTGATGCTAAACCACAAGCATTGTTGTGTTTAAGTACTGCAAAAGTAGTGTTGGTAAATTCAGCCATTAAGTTAACCGCTGCATCTACATCTAATAGGTTATTGTAGGATAGTTCTTTTCCATTTAATTTCTCAAACATCTCATCCAATTTCCCGAAGAAAGTTCCTTCTTGATGAGGGTTTTCACCGTAACGAAGTGTCTTTGCCTCTTGAATGCTTTGTTTTAAAGCAGTGATAGAACCATCGTTAAAATAATTAAAGATGGCAGTGTCGTAGTGGGAAGATATGTTGAATGCTTTAGCAGCAAAAGCTTTTCTCTGCTCTAGCGTAGTAGCACCTTCTTGAGATGTTAAGATGTCAAGGGTTTCTTGATAATCTTCTCTTGAAGGAACGATTAATGTATCTCTAAAGTTTTTCGCAGTCGCACGAATTAAAGAAATCCCACCAATATCAATTTTCTCAATAACATCTTGTTCTTCAGCTCCTGAAGCAACAGTATCTTCGAAAGGATATAAGTCGACAATCACTATGTCAAGCTCAGGAATTTTGTATTCTTTCAGCTGTTCTAAATCGCCAGCTTCGTGACGACGAGCTAAAATTCCACCAAAAACATTTGGATGAAGCGTTTTAACACGACCCCCTAAAATTGAAGGGTAGCTCGTTAAGTCCTCAACGGGGACAACAGTCACCCCTAGGTCCTCAATAAATTTTTGAGTTCCTCCAGTAGAGTAAATGGTTACACCTAAACGATTTAGTTCGTGGATTATTGGTTCTAGACGGTCTTTATGGAAAACCGAAATCAATGCGTTCTGAATCTTTTTCAAAGCTTTAATTTTGAGATGCTTAATACTGCTGCAAAAGTAGAAATTCGCTTTAAATAATGAGAGAATTTAAACGGCAATTTTTGTGGAAATTTTATGAGCTCTCAGCTCTCAGCTCTCAGTCTTTAGCTCTCAGCTATTAGGCATTAGTCAATTTAATTGGGACTTCAAATTAATAAGAATAGCCACGAATGCACGAATAAAATCTATACAGTTTTAATGATCATTTGTGAATTCGCGGCAAAATTTACAAGCTTCATTGTTAATTGGTCACTAATCATCATTAATTAATCTTGGCCATCAACAATTAATTTATCTTTACAAGAGCTTTAGATGATGATTATATTAAAAATCTTACAAGAAAGTTTCCGATTTGCCATTCAGGCATTAATTGGGAACAAGCTGCGTACCTTTCTCTCATTATTGGGAGTTACCATTGGTATTTTCGCCATTATTTCTGTTTTCACGGTTGTCGATTCTTTGGAAAAAAACATTCGCAGTAGCGTAGAATCTTTGGGAGATGATGTAGTCTTTGTAACCAAGTGGCCTTGGGCAATGGGTGGTGAATATCCTTGGTGGAAATATTACCAACGACCGCTTCCAAGCATTCAAGAATTACCCGGTTTAGAAAAAAGATTGGACTTAGCACAAGCGGTAACCTTTGTTGCTGGTGCAGGGAATAAAACAGCGCGTTACGAAGGGAACGATGTTGAGGATATCGGTGTTGCTGCCGTTTCGCACGATTACCAAAATGTGTATGGCTTTGAACTGTCTTCAGGGCGTTATTTTTCATTATTGGAATCAACTACTGGTAAGCCAGTTGCTATTATAGGCGCAAATATTGCCGAGGCACTTTTTGAAGGCGATAACCCTTTGGGTAAAGTAATCAAGTTTATGGGCGTTAAAGCTCGTGTGATTGGTGTTTTTGAGAAGGCTGGAGATAGTATTATTGGGAATAGCGATGATGATAATATTGTTGTTCCAGTGAATTATGGACGCAATTTTCTTCGCTTAAATAGTGAGTCGGTGAACCCGATGTTTATGGTGAAAGCCAAAGAGGGAGTTAGTACCGAAATGCTCAAAGGAGACTTGACGAGAGTGATGCGTTCTCTGCGAAGACTATCGCCTAAAGCAGATGATAATTTTGCTTTGAATGAAACCAGTATCATCTCTAAAGGATTAGATATGATGTTCAGCGTCATCGATTTGGCTGGAATTATCATTGGTGGATTCTCCCTTTTAGTAGGTGGCTTTGGGATTGCCAATATCATGTTTGTATCGGTTAAAGAACGGACGAATATTATAGGGATCCAGAAATCACTGGGTGCAAAAAATCACTTCATTTTATTACAATTTTTATTCGAAGCAATTGTTTTGTGCTTGATTGGAGGTGCTTTAGGATTGCTCTTAGTTTATGGAGGAACTCTTGTCGCCAATAATCAAATCGACTTTAAGATTATCATGAGTTCCAACAATATTATTATGGGCTTGTGGGTATCGGTGTTAATTGGTGTGATTTCAGGTTTGGTGCCTGCCATCTCTGCATCTCGTTTAGACCCTGTCGAAGCGATTCGCTCGGGACAATAAGAAAATAAATTTGAAGATTTGAGAATGAATTTATTTGTGCTAGAATATAGGCCAGTAGTTAAAGATTGAAAGTTATCCTAGATCTAAAAGCTGATTGCTGAGACATCTAAAGGCTCCTCAACTTAGTTTCAATTACTTCATATACTTTGCTCAATTCTCCCTCAGTGATACAGTAGGGTGGAAGTATGTAAATTACATTTCCTAGCGGTCTGAGTAACACTCCTTGACTTAAAAAGTCTTGATACAATTGTTGCCTGATGGTGCTCGCATAACCCGAAGAATCGGCTTTTAATTCTATTGCTATTACCGTTCCCGTTTGTCGAATGTCTTCGATTATATCGAATGATTTTATCTTCTCAGAAAAGGCTTTATGTCTCGTTGCAATGTTCATCATCGCTTCTTGACATTCTTCTTTTTCGAGTAATTCTAAACTCGCAATTGCGGCAACACAACCAATAGGATTTCCAGTAAAAGAGTGTCCGTGTAAGAAAGCTTTCTGAATATCATCTCCCAAAAAGGCATCGTAAATATCTTGGGTACAAGTTGTCAAAGATAGGGGGAGCGTTCCTCCCGACAACCCCTTAGACATGCATATAAAGTCGGGTTCAACTTCTACTTGGTTTACCGCGAAAGTAGTTCCCGTCCTCCCAAATCCTGTCATCACCTCATCGGCAATACACAATACACCTGCTTCTTTACAGATTTGCATCAGTTTGTTCAGGATTTCGGGTTTGTACATACGCATCCCTGCAGCACCTTGGATGAGTGGTTCAAATATGAAAGCTGCAACGTCGCCTTTGGCAAGTTCCCTTTTTAAACTTTCAATCGCAGCTTGCTCATCTTTCGGGAAAGGGATGTGTGTGCTTTCGAATAATAAATCTGAAAATGGTGCTGAGAATATACTTCTAGCTCCTGCTGACATGGCTCCGAATGTTTCCCCGTGATAAGCGCCGTCTAAAGCGACAAACCTAGTTTTACTTTCCCCTTTATTTTTCCAGTATTGAACACTCATTTTAAGTGCTATTTCTACTGCTGAAGATCCATCGCCAGAGAAAAAGAATTTGGCTTGGTTAGAAGGTAGATGCTTAGAGAGTTTCTCGCATAATTCTACCGCAGGAGTATGTGTGAACCCTGCAAAAACAACGTGTTCTAGTTGTTTCATTTGCGCGTAAACCTTCTCGGCAATATAGGGATGACTATGTCCGTGAAGATTCACCCACCACGAAGAAATTGCATCGATATAGGAATTTCCTTTATCGTCGATAAGTAGTGTTCCTTCTCCTTTTACGATTGGAAGTGCAGGGCCAGCAGTTTTCATTTGTGTGAAAGGATGCCAGATGTATTTTTGATCTTTTTCTACTAAGCTCATTCTTTTTGGCTGTGAGCTGTCAGCTTTCAGCCTTCAGCGAATTATTATCTTGATTGTCCTCTCGAGGGGACCACAAGGGTGTCTAAATCAATTTGGTCTTCAAATCTTGTGCAATAGTATTGATACAAGATTTATTCAAGTCTTCTAATTCATCTATGCGTCCAATCACCTCAACGCCACTCATTTCTGTAATGATAGATTCGGTGTCTTTGTTCTCGTCACCATTGAATAGAATTCCTTTTATTGGAATGTTTCTTTGTTTCAATAGTTCTATGCTCATTAAGGTATGATTGATGCTCCCCAAATAATGACGCGAAACTAAGATGACTTCACAATCTAAGTGGTGGATAAGGTCGAGTATGGTGTCTTTATTGTTCAAGGGAACGAGCAAACCTCCTGCTCCTTCAATCACTAAATGATTGTCGGTTTTTGGTGTTTCAAATGAAGAAATCTCAATTTCTACGCCGTCTCTTTCAGCTGCTGCATGTGGCGACATCGGTTGATTTAATCTGTAGGCTTCAGGATGGAAAAACGATTTATCATTATCGATTAAATCGGCAACTTTCATACTGTCGCTAGAATCCAATTCACCAGCTTGAACAGGTTTCCAATAGTCAGCTTCCAGCGCTTGTGTAATGATTGCCGAGGCAATCGTTTTCCCGACTTCCGTTCCTATTCCCGTTATAAAGTACTTCTTCATTAGATTAATTCTTCTAGTCTTTCCACGCACGATTTTATTTCGTCTTCAGTATTGAAGCTGTGGATGCAAATTCGAATTCGTTCTTTCCCTTGTTCCACGGTAGGGTGCATAATGGCTCTAATATCAAAGCCTTTAGCTTGTAATGCTTTTTCGCTTGTACGAACCGATTCATTTCCTGCGACTAAAATTCCTTGTATCGGACTTGAACTCGGTATCAATCGGCCTTTCAATTCTTCTGATAATAGCGCTTGAAAAAGCGCTATGTTTTTATGTAGTAACTGTGTTCTGTCCGTCGAATTTTCGAGTTCATCATAAGCACTTTCAATAGCATTTAAACTGTGCTCCGAAAGAGCTGTTGTGTAGATGAATGATCGAGCAAAATTGATTAGAAAGGATCTTAAATCGGTAGAGCCAAGAATGATAGCCCCGTGGCAACCCATTGCTTTTCCGAAGGTGTGAACCCGAGCAAATATTTTGGATTCTAAACTCAAGCTTTGCGCTAAGCCCTCCCCCTTTTCACCCAAAACTCCAGTTGCATGAGCTTCATCGAGGATGATTTGTGCTTGATACTTTTCACAAACTTCTACGATTTCTTTAAGAGGAGCTTGATCACCATCCATGGAATAAATGGATTCAATAGCGACTAAAATAGTTCCACTTGCTTGTTGAAGTTTCTTCTCTAAGGAGTCAATATTATTGTGCTCAAAAGCAAAAGAGCGTGCATTCGATAAGCGAATCCCATCGCGTATACTTGCGTGAATATATTGATCGTATATAATGGTGTCGCCTTTGTCGGCAATACACGAAAACAAGCCAATATTGGCATCGTAACCAGAGTTGAAAATAAGTCCAGCTTCGACCTTGTGAAAAGATGCTATTTTAGTTTCTAGACGCTCAAATTGTTCTGAATTCCCACTGATCAAACGAGAGCCAGTCGCGCCTTGTGAACTTGGGGTTTTTACCTGTAGATCTTTAGCGAAACCCAAATAGTCGTTCGAGCAAAAATCGACGAGACCCTTCCTGTTTAGCAAGCCCCTAAAACTGTTGCTTTGCTTGCGAGATTCTAGCTTCGCACGTATTTTATCGTGTATATTATGGCCTGTAGACATTAGTCAAAGATAAAAATCTTAAGCACAAAAAAAGAGTCCCGAATTAATCGCGACTCTTTAGTATTTATAAGGTTAAAGCTTAGTCAGCTAAAACGATAATTTTATTTTTTCGCATCTCGATAACACCACCGTGAATCTCGAAAGATTTTTTTTGGCCTTTATCAAGAGAGATTACGATTTCACCAGCAACCAAAGTTGAAATAATTGGCGCGTGATCATTCAAAATCTCAAAGCGTCCTTTTGTTCCAGGAAGCACTAAAGAAATGGCTTTACCTACAAAAAGTTGTGCGTCTGGTGTTATAATCTCTACTAGCATCTTTGTAGAATTAAGCTTTAACTTCCGCTAAAATTTTCTCTCCTTTCTCGATTGCTTCCTCGATGTTACCAACTAAGTTGAAGGCAGCTTCAGGTAAGTGATCTAATTCACCATCAAGAATCATGTTAAATCCTTTGATAGTATCTTCGATACTTACTAATACACCTGGAAGACCTGTAAATTGTTCAGCAACGTGGAAAGGTTGAGATAAGAAACGTTGTACACGACGTGCGCGTAATACCGCTTGTTTGTCTTCTTCAGATAATTCGTCCATCCCTAGAATGGCGATAATATCTTGAAGTTCTTTATAGCGTTGTAGAATTTCTTTTACGTCTTGAGCACATTTGTAGTGCTCATCACCCAACACTTCAGGGTTCAAGATACGAGAGGTTGAATCTAGTGGGTCTACCGCAGGGTAAATACCTAGCTCAGCAATCTTACGAGACAATACTGTTGTTGCATCCAAGTGAGCGAAAGTTGTCGCTGGAGCAGGGTCAGTAAGGTCATCCGCAGGCACATATACTGCTTGTACCGAAGTAATAGAACCGTTTTTAGTAGAAGTAATACGTTCTTGCATCATACCCATCTCAGTTGCCAATGTTGGTTGGTAACCTACGGCAGAAGGCATACGACCTAATAAGGCAGACACTTCAGAGCCGGCTTGTGTGAAACGGAAAATGTTATCGATAAAGAATAAGATGTCACGACCAGCGCCATCACCTTCACCTTCACCATCACGGTAATATTCAGCTAATGTTAATCCTGAAAGGGCAACACGAGCACGAGCGCCTGGAGATTCGTTCATTTGACCGAACACCAAAGTAGCTTGAGAATTAATTAATTCTTTGTGATCTACTTTCGTAAGATCCCAACCACCTTTTTCCATATCCTCTTCAAACTCTTTACCGTACTTGATTACGCCAGATTCAATCATCTCACGTAGTAAGTCGTTACCCTCACGAGTACGCTCACCTACACCAGCAAATACAGAAATACCGTCGTGTCCTTTGGCAATATTGTTGATCAACTCCATGATCAACACCGTTTTACCTACACCGGCACCACCGAAAAGACCAATTTTACCACCTTTAGAATAAGGTTCAATTAAGTCGATTACTTTAATACCTGTAAGTAAAATTTCAGAAGAAGTTGATAAGTCTTCGAATCTAGGAGGGTCGCGGTGAATTGGCCAACCACCTTCTTTACTCAAAGGCTTAATACCATCAATCGCATCACCAACCACGTTGAATAGACGTCCTTTAATTTCCTCACCAATAGGCATAAGTATAGGAGATCCTGTAGCAGTAACTTCAGTACCCCTACTCAAACCATCAGTTGAGTCCATTGAGATTGCGCGAACTGTGTTCTCTCCAATGTGCTGTTGACATTCAAGAATTACCTTCTGTCCGTTTTCTCTTGTGATTTCAAGAGCGTCATAGATGTTAGGAAGTTCCGCATCTTTGTTGTCGAATCTAATGTCGACAACCGGTCCAATAACCTGGGCGATTCTTCCGATATTTTTTGACATCTTCAAATGTATTATGTTGAAAAATAGATTGTCCTCGATTTACGGGTGCAAATTTATTGATTTTTATTTAATTAGATAAGCACTCCTTCTTTTTTTATTTTGCTAATTTTGAAAGAGCCAAATAATTGCGACATTTGTGCTTTAAACAGAACTTAAAATCAAGGTCTTTTCCGATAAATTGTGAAGATATACCATAGTATAGAAGAGTTTCAGAAGGTTAAAAATGCCGTAGTTACTACGGGTACTTTTGACGGGGTGCATATAGGTCATCAAAAAATTATCAAGCGTTTAAGGCAAGTTGCCGACGAAATTGGCGGCGAGACGGTCTTATTGACTTTTTTCCCACATCCGAGAATGGTTTTGTTTTCCGATAACGATTTAAAACTCATAAACACCAAAAACGAGAAGATTGCTCTTTTAGAAAAAGTGGGGATCGACCACTTAATCATTCATCCTTTTTCCAGAGAGTTTTCTCGATTATCATCTGTGGAGTTTGTTCGCGATATTTTGGTAAACAAAATAGGAACGAGCAGATTGGTGATTGGCTATAATCATCATTTTGGAAGAAACCGCGAAGGTAGTTTTGAGCATTTAAAAGAGTATGGCCCTGTATATGGTTTTCATGTAGAAGAAATTCCAGCTCAAGATGTGGAAGAGGTGAAAGTAAGTTCCACGAAAATCAGAAAAGCATTAGATGAAGGTAATGTTAAAACTGCTAAGGAGTATTTAACACACGATTTCACTTTGACTGGCATCGTGGTAAAAGGCAATCATTTAGGCCATGAGTTGGGTTTTCCGACGGCGAATATAAAAGTGATGGACAGTCATAAGTTGATTCCTGCAAATGGAGTTTACGCGGTTCGTGCACTGGTTCATGACAAAGAATACAAAGGGATGTTAAACATTGGTGTTCGCCCAACGGTTGATGGGACTGAGAAAACGATTGAGGCTCATATAATCGATTTTGATGAGGATATTTACGGAGAGGAAATCACCGTTATTTTTGATGATTGGATTCGTGAAGAACAAAAGTTTGACGGCCTCGAAGCCTTGAAAGAGCAATTAAAAAAAGATAAATCTGCTGTTTTAAATAGATAAATGAAATCCTTACTCGTTTTTATATTGTTGCCAATTTCTCTTTTTGCTCAAGAAGGCAAGTGGTATAAAAGTATAGACCAGGCTTTGTTAAATGCTAATGAAGTTTATCAACTACAGTTAAAGAGAAAAGGACTTAAAAGCTTCCCTGAAGAATTAAGTCAGCTCCCTAATCTTGTAAAACTCGATCTGAGTAAAAATAAGATTCACACATTCCCCGACACATTAACTTATTTGTCAAAGCTTCAGTTTTTAGACTTGAGTAGGAATGATATTGAATCGATTCCAGAACACATTAGTCAATTAGAGTCTTTAGCTCATCTCGATTTGTGGGACAATTATATAGATAGACTTCCAGAGCAGATGTCGGAATTGAAGAATTTGAAATATCTAGACATTAGAGGAGTGGCTATGTCGTATGATAAGTATAATAGCTATTTGAAGATGATGGAGGGCCTCGAGTTTTTTATGAGCGAGCCTTGTGATTGTCAAGAGTGAAAATTTGTTGTTAGTTGGAAGTTGATGGTTCTTGGTGTGAAATCTAAGAACCAACAACTATATACCAGCAACTATACCTTAATTACATACGTCAAAATCATCCCATCAATCTTCTCATAATAGACATCAAAATCTTGATCTAAGTATTTCGCCTTAGACAATTCATTTGTTTCAATTTTAATATCATCTCTATAGTTGATATTCTTGTCTCCTATACATTTAAGTATCGATTCTTTGGAGCCCCATAGCTTACAAGCCGATTCTGTAGATGGGTTCTTTTGAAATTCTTCGCATTCCTTTTCTGATAGTATTCTAGGAATGAGTTTCAGCATCTTCTCTTGAGGCTTCTCAATATCGATTCCAATATTCTCGTCTCCGAAAGCAATTGCGATATAGTTTTTACTGTGTGAAATGGAAATATGCTTGATCTCCTTTATATAAGGTCTGCCCGATTCGTGGTGTTTTAGCTCAAGAGTATTACTAAACAATTCTTTCAAGGCAATTCGCGTAGCAAGGAATTCCGTTTTTCGCTTACCGCTCTTTATTTTTTCAAGAGCTTGTAATTCCTCTTGAGATAATAAGGGGTTAACTATAAAGTCGCTCCATGTGGAAGTCAGCTTCCATACATAGATGTGGTTATTTTCGTTTAGAGTTTTGTGGTATGCTTGTTTCATTTCTCTGGTAAAGATATACATCTTAGGATAAGTGAAGATAGGTTTCGCAAGTCGGAAATAGCGTACTGTTAACTGTTGACTATTCACTGTTTACCAACATCAATATTATTGTATCTTTGCACTCTAAATTACTATAAAGATGAGTACGACTACTATGAGTGATCTTAAGTACAAGGTTAAAGATATTAGCCTAGCTGAATGGGGAAGAAAAGAGATTCGTTTGGCAGAGGCTGAGATGCCAGGTTTAATGTCGATTCGTGAAGAATATGCTGCGGCACAACCATTAAAAGGTGCTCGTATTGCAGGATGTTTGCACATGACGATTCAAACGGCAGTGTTAATTGAAACTTTAACGGCTTTAGGCGCTGAGGTAACTTGGTCTTCGTGTAATATTTTTTCTACTCAAGATCATGCTGCTGCTGCAATTGCTGTCACAGGTGTTCCTGTGTATGCTTGGAAAGGAATGAACGACGAGGAGTTTGATTGGTGTATAGAGCAAACGATACGTGGTTTTGAAGGTGGAAAAGCTTTAAACTTGATCTTAGATGATGGTGGTGATTTAACCAATATGGTATTTGATCAGTTCCCAGAGTTGGTGGCAGGCATTAAAGGTTTGTCAGAAGAAACTACTACTGGTGTTCATCGTTTATACGAAAGAGAGAAAAACGGAACGCTTGTAATGCCAGCTATTAATGTAAATGACTCGGTTACTAAATCGAAGTTTGATAATAAATACGGTTGTCGTGAATCCTTAATTGATGGTATTCGTCGTGCTACAGATGTTATGATTGCAGGTAAAGTTGCTGTTGTTGCTGGTTATGGTGATGTAGGTAAAGGTTCTGCTCAATCATTACAAGCGGCAGGTGCTCGTGTTATCGTTACCGAAATCGATCCTATTTGTGCGCTTCAAGCGGCTATGGAAGGTTTTCAAGTAAAGAAAATGGACGATGCTGTTAAAGAAGCTGACATCATTGTAACGACTACAGGGAATAAAGATATTATTGTAGGTCGTCATTTTGAAGCGATGAAAGACAAAGCTATCGTTTGTAATATCGGTCACTTTGATAATGAGATTGACGTTGCTTGGTTGAATAATCAGCCTGGCGCTACAAAAATTGAAATCAAACCTCAGGTTGATCAATATACTATTGGTGGTAAAGACATCATCTTGTTAGCCGAAGGGCGTTTAGTGAACTTAGGTTGTGCTACAGGTCATCCTTCATTTGTGATGTCTAATTCATTTGCGAATCAAACATTGGCTCAATTAGAGTTGTGGTTAGATTCTGATAAGTACGAAAACAAAGTATACACTCTTCCTAAGCACTTAGATGAGAAGGTAGCCCGTTTACACTTAGCTAAGCTAGGGGTCGACTTAGAGGTCTTAAGCAAGGATCAAGCAGATTATATTAGCGTACCAGTTGATGGACCATATAAACCTGAATACTACCGTTATTAAATAAAAAAGCGCCGAAAGGCGCTTTTTTATTTAATAACGGTTTTAGGTTTTTCACTATTCACGGACAGCTAATTATATATAGACAATACCACCCCATCAAAAGATGTATTATATCTCTTTAGGGCGTATTGTGCTGGGCCGTGTGTTACGGAGCCATCATATAAGAAGAATTTTGACTCACAACATTCACAGGCGAGGGTACTATTATCGTTTTCTACAATAATACGTTCGCAGGGATTGCTAGGCTCGTGTGTACAGGCTCTATCGTAGGCTATATAATTGTCTAGGAAATCGTGAAACACCAAAACCCCGTTTACGCCACCTTCTATATATACCCAGCCTCCCAAAGGGTTTAAGTTTGCGTATTGTGCGTTGTTAGGGTATAGGAATATATTGACTTTAGCATCTGGGAAATCATAGTAGTCCTTTTTGCAAGCAGAAAGGCAGAGAATGAAGAGGGATAAGAAAAGTGTTCGATACATATTAAGTGCCTGAGGCTCTAGTTTTTGTTGTTTGATCTGTTGCAAAACTCCAAAATCATACTCAAAATAACAAGTTTTATAAGATTCAATGTATGCATTGCCAAGTATTTATTCATATATTTACAATATTGAAATAATGTAGGCAAACAAAATAATGAAGTTTATGCTACGAAAACTACTCACTGTGATTGCATTGCTTGGGCTAACAAACCTAGCCATAGCACAATCGCAATCGGGCACCTTAAAAGGTACAATTACAGAACATGGCACAGGGGAAGTAGTTCCTCTTGCGAATGTTATCTTAGAGCAAAACGGCGCCGTTGTTGGTGGAGCCGTCGCTGATTTTGATGGTAAATACACCATTAAACCGATCGATCCAGGGAGGTATACCGTACAAGTGTCCTTTATTGGATTTGCAACCAAAGAAATCCAGGACGTTCTGGTTTCTCCTAACAAAATTACTTTTATCAATGCCAAGCTGAAGCTAGAATCTGAAGTTTTAGGTACGATTGAAGTGGTGGAGTATGTGGTTCCATTGATTGATCCTGATAAAACAGGACAAACTAGGACTAGGGAAGAAATCACAGCTCTTCCTACTCGAAGTGTAGCCTCAGTTGCAGCACAAACTGCAGGGGTATACCAAGAGGATGAAGGAAGTGCGATTAATGTACGTGGTTCTCGTTCGGATGCAACTTTCTATTATATAGATGGGGTAAAGGTTCGAGCTTCGAGCAAAATACCTCAGGCTTCTATTGAGCAGATGACGGTAATTACAGGTGGTTTACCTGCTTCTTACGGTGATGCTATGGGGGGTGTAATTAGTATTACTACTCGTGGACCTTCTAATGAATTTTTTGGAGGAATCGAGCTTGTGTCTTCAAGTTTGCTAGATCCTTACGGATACAACTTAGTTGGATTTAACCTATCGGGTCCTTTATTAAAGGATGATAATGGGCAGTCTAAATTAGGTTTCTTCTTAGCGGGTGAAGTGGAGAGCGTTATAGATAACGACCCTTCGTCTATTGATCTTTATGAGATTAATGATACGAAGCTGAAATACTTACAAGAAAATCCGCTTATTTTCAGTCTTCAAAATGGTATTGTTCAGGCCCAAAGAGCTTCTGAATATATTACAATGGACGACTTGGAAGTGATAGATGCCAAACAAGATGCTGAGAGGTTAAACATTGCCGTTCAAGGTAAGATTGACTTTAAGCCTACCAAGAATACGAACTTTACTATTGGGGGTAATTATACTAAAGTAGATCGTTCTGCTTATATCTTTACCTATAGCTTATTTAATCCAGAGAACAATCCACAAGTGATTGATAATTCTTGGAGAGTTTATGGTCGTTTCCAACAAAGTTTTGGCAACCCTGAAGGTGAGCAATCAGCTTCTACTATGAAGAATGCATTCTTTACTTTGCAAGCTGATTACTCTAAAGATCTAAGCACAACTCAAGATGAAGATCATAAAGACAATCTGTTTAACTATGGTTATATAGGTGAGTTCACTGCAGAGCGCGATACGGTATTGTCTAACCCTTGGAATTTTGATGAAACAGTTGATTTCTATATGATAGATGATAATGGTGATTCTTTATTCGTTACAGGTGAAGCTGTTGGTCATATTGATGAAGAAGGAAATTTTGTTTACGATTTCTCTCAATCGGCAAATCCTATTAGTAACTATTATTTCAAAGCGGGAGATCTAAATCCTTATGCTACATATTACACAGAACAGTATTATGATTATTTAGGTGAGAGTGCTGTGATTACAGATTTGAATGAAATCCGAAGTATTGGAGCTCTAGTAAATGGTGATCGATCTGACTATGTATATTCTACCTTTTATAATACAGGCCGTGCCTATAATGGATATAGCAAGTCAGAGGAATCTCAGTTACGCTTTACAGGTTCCGCTTCTACCGATATTAACGACCACGCTATTCAGTTTGGTTTTGAATACGAGCAAAGAGATGACAGATATTACGGCGTTAGCCCTACAGCTCTTTGGTCTTTAGCTGAATTACGTGTTAATAATTATATTAACCAGTTTCAAGGAGCTTACGAACTTTTAGGTTATGATGATGCCAGTCAAACGACTCTGCTTGGATTGAATCATTCGTTCAATTTTGATCAAATGTCGGACTTTGCAACCAACTTTAGAGATGTGAATGGTATTGCTCAAGATCAAATTGTAGATATTCATTCTTATGCTCCAGAAGATTTGGATATTAGTATGTTTAGTGCTGATCAGATTATGAATTATGCTACTTGGTATGGTTTCGATTATACAGGAGCGCGTATTGAGGGTGTTCAGCCTGGGATGGCAGAATTCCTTGAATCAGATGGTGATGAGCACTATAAGCGTGAGGTTGGAGCTTTCCAACCGATTTATGTTTCTGGTTATATCCAAGATAAATTCGCTTTCGAAGATTTAATCTTCAATATCGGAGTTCGTGTTGATAGATACGATGCCAATCAAGAAGTATTATTGGATAAATATTCCCTTTACCAAGTAATTACAGTAGGAGAGGATGATATTTATGATCATCCAAGTAATATTGGCGATGATTATGTAATTTATGTAGATGATAATGCCAACCATTCAACAGTGACCGGTTACCGTAATGGTGATAACTGGTACGACGCGAATGGACTTCCAATTACAGATCCTGAAATATTAAATGTGTCGGGTAAAGTAATGCCTATGTTGTTAAATCCAGGTGCGATCAACGATGAAGTAGATGCATTAAATAAAGGTCTTACGGCTGATGCCTTTACGGATTATACGCCTCAGGTTACTTTTATGCCACGTATTTCATTCAATTTCCCAATTTCTGACGAAGCAATGTTCTATGCACATTACGATGTATTGGCGCAAAGACCTAGTGGAAACAGAATGGATCCGATTGATTATTTGCAATTGGCACAACTTTCGGGTACTTACTTGAGTAATTCCGATTTGAAGCCTCAAAGAACTACGGATTACGAAATTGGTTTTAAACAAACCCTTTCGTCTAGTTCTGCTATGCAAATCTCAGCTTTCTACAAAGAAATGCGCGATATGATGACTTATACTAAGGTTGGTTTTGCTTTCCCTAAGGAATACAATACTTACGGTAACATAGATTTTGGTACAGTGAAAGGTCTATCTGTTGGATATGAGATGAGAAGAACGAAAAATATTAGTTTGAATGCAAACTACACCATGCAGTTTGCTGATGGTTCTGGGTCTTCATCTACTTCAGGTGCTGGTATTGTAAACTCTGGTCAACCAAACTTGAGAACTACTATGCCTTTGGATTATGACCAACGTCATAATTTAACGACAAATATCGATTTCCGTTATGGTTCTGGAAAAAATTACAATGGACCCCTATTTAAGGGACATCAGATCTTATCGAATATGGGTGTAAATATTGTAGCTACTGCTGGTTCTGGAACTCCTTATAGCCGTCAAGAAAACGCAACTAGAGAAGGTTTCTTTGGAATCAATCAACGTTCAAACCTTTCTGGATCTATCAACGGTTCAAGACTGCCTTGGAGATATCGTTTAGATATGCGAGTTAACAAGAGTTTCGATCTTAAATGGGGTGATGAAGAGAATCAGAAATCTGCTTCTGTAAATGTTTACCTACAAGTTCAAAACTTATTGAATGCTGCTAATATCTTAACTGTTTATCAATACACGGGGAATCCAGATGACGATGGCTTTATGTCAACTCCAGAAGGTGAGGCAACTATTGCTGCTTCAGTAAACCCTCAATCATTGATGGACTTATATGCAATCAAGCTTAATAACCCTGACAACTATACACGTCCTAGAACGGTACGTTTGGGTCTAACTCTTGACTTTTAATCCAGCAAAACATTAGATATGAAAAAGATAATTAAATATTCGTTAGTAGTACTCTTTGTCGGATTGGGATTGAATGCTATTGCGAAAGAAAATATAAATCCAAGCCTAGGTGGCGGTGCTACTACAAGCCCTTCACAGACCCTGTCTTTCAACTGTTTAGCAGGTACGGCTCAAACATTATTGGATATCAATAATGTGCGAACAACGATTATGAATGGAGGTGACATGTGGTGGAACCTTTCTGATGGCCGTTACGAAATCCCTAAGGGAAGTGGTAAGCATTCGATGTTTGCTGGTGCTCTTTGGATTGGTGGTTTAAACGACAACGACCAAATTAAAGTTGCCGCTCAAACTTATCGTCAAGATGGGAATGACTACTGGCCAGGCCCACTTGACAATGTAAGATTGTTGAGCGACCAATCGCCAAACGCTAACTACGGTAGTACTAATGCTGCAATTTGTTCTGCATACGATAAACACTATGTAATTACTCGTGCAGAGGTAGAAGAGTTTGTGGCATTTATGACTTCTGAAGAGCCTTCAGTAGATTTCCCTGATTACCAAATTCCACAATCAATTATTGATTATCCTGGTAACAGAGAAACCGATGATTTGTCTGATGCTTTTACTGGTGCCGATACTATCGTTGGAACGCATCCTTATTATGCACAAGAAACTTTAGCTCCTTTCCGCGACGTGGATATGGATGGTTTTTACAATCCTAGTGCTGGTGATTACCCTGAATACAACCTCGACGGTTCTTACAACTGTAAGGAAAGCGATATGTTATTTGGGGATCAAACCTTGTGGTGGGTGTATAACGATAATGGTAATACCCACACTGCTACAAGCTCACTTGAAGCTATTGGTTTAGAAATTCAAGCTCAAGCTTTTGCTTTCTCTACCAACGACGAGACTAACAATATGACTTTCTACAACTATAAGTTAATTAATCGTTCTCACGAAGCGCTAAACGAAACTTATTTTGGTGTTTGGGTAGATCCTGATTTAGGAAACTACCAGGATGATTATGTAGGTTGTGATGTAAATCGTGGTTTAGGTTACTGTTATAATGGTGACGAAGACGATGAGACTGCCGCTGGCTATGGTGAAAATCCACCTGCTATTGGTGTTGATTTCTTCCGCGGCCCTTTAGCTGATGAAGGTGATGGCCTTGACAACGATATGGATGGTGTGATTGATGAGCCAGGTGAGCAAATTATCATGTCGAAATTCGTTTACTATGATAACGATTTTACACCTTTTGGAAATCCAGAAGAAACCATTCATTATTATAACTACCTGAAAGGTATTTGGAAGAATAATATCCCGATGACCAATGATGGTTTGATGGGTAGAACTGCTCCACCTGAGGCTCCTGAGTGTAATTATGTATTCCCAGAGGATACTGACCCAGAGTTTCCAACTGTGTGGACGGAACAAACTGCTGGGAACACCCCAGCCGACCGTAGATTCTTGCAAACTGCTGGACCATTTACTTTGGCTCCGGGTGCTTTGAATGTTATTACAACAGGTGTTGTTTGGGCAAGAGCTAACGAAGGTGGTGCATGGGCATCCGTTGAGTTAATGAAATTGGCTGATGATAAAGCACAAAAGTTATTCGATGTTTGTTTCGAAGTATTGGATGGACCGGATGCACCAGAAATGACAATTCAGGAATTAGACCAAGAGTTGATTATCGCGCTTTCGAATAAAGTGTCGAGTAATAATACAAGAATCGATACCCTTACTGGAGCATTAATTAACGAAGCCTATGTAGAAGCTGATGAAGTTAACATTATTGGTTACTACGACGATGCTCAAACTTTACCTTACCGCAACGAATATGTTTTTGAGGGTTACCAAGTATTCCAATTGAAAGATGAAACGGTTACTGCTTCTGATCTATACAATGTAGATAAAGCACGTATGATTTTCCAATGTGATGTGCGCAATTTCCGTGGCACTAACGGTGTTCCAACTGATGATGAAACGGATTCTCCGATTGATCAGTTAGTGAACTTTAACTTTAGTCAAGATCTTCAGGCAAGTATCCCTCAGGATATGACTCTAGAAGCTGCTAACGATGGGATAATCCATACCTTTAGTGTAACACAGGATCTCTTTGCTCCTGGGGATCGTACATTGGTTAATAATAAGACCTACCACTATACGGTAGTTGCTTACGCTTATAACGAATTCTTAGTGTATACTGCCGATCAGGTTCCTGACCCGGGTGATATGTATGCCCCAAGTTTTTACGGTCAGAAAACACCGTATTTAGGAGGTCGTAAGAATATTAAATCGTACCATGTTATTCCTCATATTCCTAATGCAGAGGCAATAGGTACTATTCAAAATGCTGATTATGGAACTATTCCAGGTATGACGCGTATTGAAGGTACAGGTAATGCAGGTATCGAATTGGAATTTACAGATGCTACGCGTACTGAGATTATCGAGAACTTCTGTATTAGCGAAACTGGATATACTATGAATCATGCTCCGGCAATGATTAAAGTGGTTGACCCATTAATGGTTCCTGAAGGTGCTGAGTTTACCTTCATCATGGATGAAGTGAATTCTTCAGCTAACTGGGTATTGATTAATGAAACAACTGGTGATAGTATTTTCTCTGAGCAAACAATCGCTGTTCAAAATGAGCAAGTCATTGCCGATTGGGGTCTCTCATTAACTATTATGAGTGCCATTAACCCAGGTGATGATGAAAAAGGAACGAATGGCTTCTTATCTGCTGAAGAAATTAAAGGCGCTGATGCAACTTGGTTGTCATATGTAAGAGATGCTGATGCCTTTTTTGATACAGGTGATTTTGGAATCTTCATCGACCCAACAGATTGGATTCGTTCGGGGGCTACTGTTATAGACCATAATGGTTTAGACGATGGGCAAACTTACGAAACTGTATTGGGTGGTACTTGGGCTCCTTATCGTTTGGTAGCTGCTGAATCAGATAACTTCCCTCACGGTGTAGCTTGGGATCAATTCCAAGCAACGAGTAGCTTTAAGGATCTTAATTCTGTTGATGTTGTCTTTACAGATTCTACATCACTTTGGACTCGTGTTCCGGTAATCGAAACACAAAACGGTGATGGTCGTTTAGAGTTGAAGAGCAATACTTCTCTCGATATTTATGGTAACGAAGAGTCAGGTACTGGATGGTCTTGGTTCCCTGGTTATGCATTAGACCTCGAAAAAGGTACACGCCTGAACATCATGTTCGGTGAAGCTTCTGATTTGGAGGATGACAATGGTAATGACATGCTTTGGAATCCAACAAGTAGTTTGACGCTTCCGCAGGAACAAAATGTGGATTACGCGCTCTTTGGTGGACGTCATTATGTTTACATTATGAAGTCTACTTACGCTGGTGATGATGAAACTCAACATGAGCATTATAATAACCTTATTGGTATGTCTTCAAACAATAAAAAACGTAAAGTTTTTGCTGATGCTGGATGGGTAACTATTCCTGTATTAACTGAAGGAGCAGCTGTAAGCGAAGGTGATATCACTGTTAAACTTAGAGTTTCTAAGGCTTACGATGAGTATCTTCCCTGTCAAGAAGATGAAGATGAAGCTTACCCTTGGTTAACATTCAATACGAATGAGATTCAAACTGTTCTTAATGATGAGACTACAGCTAAAAATGCTCTAGATTTTATCAAAGTAGTGCCGAACCCATATTATGGTGGTTCGAACTACGAAACGGGGCAGTTAGATCACAGGGTTAAGATTACGAACTTACCTAAGACATGTACGATTTCTATCTATAATGTTGCTGGTACGCTTGTTCGTCAAGAAAAACTTGATAGTGAAGTTAACGTGACTGGTTGGGATTGGGATCTTAAAAATGATTCTGGAATCTCAATTGCTTCCGGAGTTTATATCATTCATATTGATGCTGGAGATTTAGGTGAAAAGGTCTTGAAGTGGTTCGGTTCGCTTCGTCCAATTGACTTAGATTCATTCTAGTAGAAACATTGTTAAAGACTAAATTTCATACGACTATGGTTATGAACAAATATACAAAGCATCTGTTTCAAGCTCTTCTTATAGGAGTGATGTCACTGTATTCTACTAGTGCATCAGCAGGTAACGAACAGCGTTCGGGTCAAGCCGGAGCTTCAGAGCTATTAATTAATCCTTGGGCTCGCTCCTCAGGATGGGGTGGTATTAACACTGCTAACATTCAAGGTTTAGAAGCCACATTTTTAAACGTCGCCGGTTTGGCGGGAACAGAAAATACCGAGTTAATCTTCGCAAGCACTTCGTGGTTTGCCGACATTAATGTAAGTGCTTTTGGTTTCGCTCAAAAAATTGGTGATACAGGCGTTTTAGGTTTATCAGTAATGTCAATGGACTTAGGCGATATTCCTATTACTACCGAAGAACAACCAGAAGGTACGGGAGCTACTTATTCTCCTGGATATATGAATATTGGTATTTCTTATGCTAAGAAATTTACCGATAACATTTCCGGTGGGGCTACAGTAAGAATGATTTCAGAGTCTATTCCTGATTTAAAAGCTTCGGGAATGTCTTTGGATGCAGGTATCCAATATGTAGCTGGTGTTCGCCGTCATATTAAATTTGGTATTGCATTGAAAAATGTAGGTCCTAGATTACAATATGAAGGTGATGGTGATGATATTCGTTTGACTAACGACAATGCATTTGGTTCTGAATACGATCAAACGTATGAGCTTCGTTCAGAAGCATTTGAATTACCTTCATTATTAAATATTGGTGGTTCTTATGATATCGATCTAGCACAAGATCACCGTCTAACTATGGCGGGGAACTTTACTTCTAATTCATTTACTAAAGATCAGTATGGTATTGGAGCTGAGTACGCTTATAAGAGCTACTTAATGCTACGCTTTGGTTATGTATATGAAGATGGAGTAGCTGACGGGTTCGATAATGGAAGCACTACTACCTTTACAGGCATTAATGGTGGTTTTTCACTTGAGTTACCTTTAGGTAATGGAACTGATTTTGGAATTGATTACTCTTACAGACATTCAGACCCATTAGCATCACCTCACGCTTTAGGGGTACGTATAACACTATAAATCCCCCCTGAGAAGGGAAAACATTACATTCTTCGCAGAAAGAGGACCCATTGCGGTCTTCTTTCTGCGTTATTAGTAAAACTCAAAACAAGATTATTATGTCTAAATTCTCATATTATACAGAAGAAGGATTACAGCGGTTGAAAGAGGAACTAGAAGATTTGAAATTTATTGAGAGACCTCGTATTTCTAACCAAATTGGTGAAGCACGCGACAAAGGTGATTTGTCGGAAAATGCTGAATACGATGCGGCCAAAGAGGCGCAAGGCATGTTGGAGATGAAGATTGCTAAACTCGAAGAGAAGTTTGTGAATGCACGCTTACTCGACGAGTCGCAATTAGATGCTTCAAAGGTCTTGGTACTTTCAACTGTTAAAATTAAGAACACCAATAACGGTGTTGAGATGACTTATACTTTAGTAGCGGATACTGAAGCCGATATTAAACTTGGAAAAATTTCAGTAAACTCTCCTATTGGCCAAGGACTTTTGGGTAAAGAAGTTGGCGATATTGCCGAAATTAAAGTGCCTTCAGGAATCGTTAAATTCGAAGTAGTAGAAATCTCTCGCTAATGGCAAGTATCTTCACAAAGATTGTTCAAGGAGAAATACCTTGTTATAAGATTGCCGAAAATAAAAACTTTTTAGCCTTTTTGGATGTTTTCCCTTTGGCTAAAGGGCATGTTTTGGTTATCCCTAAAAAGGAGACTGATTATATTTTCGATATTGAGGATGAAGAGTACCGCAACTTTTGGTCTTTTACTAAAGAGGTTTCTAAAGCCATTAAAAAGACCATGCATTGCGAACGTGTGGGAATAGCTGTTATTGGATTAGAAGTTCCTCATGCGCACATTCACTTAATTCCACTCCAATCGGTGGAGGACATTAATTTTACTCGACCAAAATTGAAAGTGGAAACTACTGAGATGACAGCTATCGCCGATAAGATAAGCGCGGCTTTCTAAGTAAGCATAATCAAAATATTTAGGCTCGAAACATTATGTGTTATCGAGCCTTTTTTATTTAAGCCTGCCCGGATTGTCCTTAATGAATGCTGACCAGGAGCTGTGTTTTTGAGCTCCTGTAGCTGGGTTGTTTTGTAGCGCATGGCAAACTGCAACTGCTAAGGCATCCGATTCATCTAAGTATTTTGGTGCTTGTTTAATATCGAGCATGTGTTGTAACATACCAGCAACTTGCTCCTTTGATGCTGTTCCTTTGCCAGTAATAGCCATCTTTATTTTTCTCGGGGCATATTCAGTAACTGGAATATCTCTTTGTAGGGCGGCTGCCATGGCAACACCTTGAGCCCTTCCCAGCTTTAACATCGATTGTACATTCTTACCAAAGAAGGGAGCCTCAAGAGCTACTTCATCGGGATGGTAGGCATCAATAATAGCCAAAGTCTTTGCAAAGATTTTTTGAAGCTTCAAATAATGGTCTTTTATTTTGGTCATGATAAGCACATCCATGACAATCATCTCCATCTTATTTCCCTTCTTTTTGATGATGCCAAAACCCATGATACTTGTTCCTGGGTCAATACCTAAAATGATCTTCTCTTCTTTCAACTGAAATCTTATCTTTGTTTTAATCCAAAGCAATATACACATTAAGTGCAAGCCTTAAATGTTATTTATATTCTCAAATAATTTATCTTTTAAGAATTGAAGAATTCCTTAAAACATATTCCGGGCAATATAGGGGTGGCCATTATTTCATTTTGTGCCCTTATAGCCCTATTCGCTTATTTTATTGCTCCCGACTCTAGTCCTAATGCGAATAGCATGCATTTAGAGCTTACGACCATGCGACCTGGAGCCGAGGTAGACTTCATTAAGCTAAAACGATTAAAGCTTGAGGAGACCAGCTTAATGGACAGATTATTATATGGTGAAGAGAAGCCTTATAAAACTATTCCTATCTCTTTTGTTCGATTTGAGCAGGAGGCTTTGCATTATGTGCCTTATGGATACAATCAAGATTATGAAAAGGTTCTTCAAGCAGATAAATTGTTCTCCGAAGATGATTATTTCGAAACCAAGACCTTTTATCTAGGGACTGATAAATACGGAAGGGATTTATTCAGTAGAATCATTATCGCATCCAGAATATCTTTAGCTGTAGGATTAATTTCTGTTTTCATTTCTCTTATTATCGGAATCACTTTAGGTCTCTTTGCTGGATACTACGGCTCTTGGGTCGATAGATGCATTTCCTGGTTGATCAATGTGGTTTGGTCTATACCTACACTTTTAATGGTAATAGCTATTAGTTTAGCCCTTGGGAAGGGCATATGGCAAGTATTTATTGCTGTTGGATTAACGATGTGGGTAGAAGTGGCTCGTGTGGTTAGAGGACAGGTTTTGAGTCTTTCGAAAATGGAATACATCCAAGCGGCTAAAGTTTTAGGCTTTGGCGATTTTCGAATCATGTTTAAACACATTCTTCCAAACATCATTAGTCCAATAATTGTTATATCGGCAGCAAACTTTGCTTCAGCTATTTTGATTGAGGCTGGCTTGAGCTTTTTAGGAATCGGTGCTCAAGCTCCAACTCCTTCATGGGGGGCAATGATCAAAGATCACTATTCCTATATCATCCTCGATAAAGCTTATTTGGCTGTTGCTCCTGGAATGGCAATTATGCTCTTGGTTTTAGCCTTTATGCTCTTTGGGAATATGCTCCGCGACAAGTGGGATGTTAGAGCGTAAATAGTGAGTCGTGCAGTCGTTAGACAGTTTTGAGTTGAAAATAAAACTTTTCGTCTACCGTCTAAAACAATAATAATCCTCCAATAAATATGAGCGCTCCCACCAACATCAATAGGAGGGTGTAGGGTAAAATCTGTTTTGCTTTTAAGCCAGTAATCCCCAATAGAGGTAAAGCCCAAAAGGGTTGAAGCATGTTTGTTAATTGGTCGCCATAAGCCAAGGCCATAATGCTTTTTGCTAAGCTAATTCCTAGTTGTTGTGATGCTTCGATGATGATAGGCCCTTGCACTGCCCACTGTCCGCCACCACTAGGAATAAATATATTTACAATCCCTGCGCTGATGAATGTGAAGATTGGAAAGCTATGTTCATTGGAAATACTCACAAAAAATTCTGAGAATATATTTACCATTCCCGAATGTTTCATAATACCCATAATACCAAAATACAAAGGAAACTGAATGAGTATTCCAGCCGTGCCTCCAATGGCATTGTCAACAGCTTTTAAAAATCTATTGAAGTTTCCATGTAAGACAATCCCCAAGCCTAAAAGGCTAAAATTGATAAAGTTCGGATTGATGAAACTTAAGCTGAAGGTTTCTGGAATAATCACAGCCTTATAATAGGCAAAGCCTAAAATACTAAAACCAATAAAATAGGCGAGCACTTTAGAGTAGTCTAAGCGTTCGGCTCCACTTATAGCCTGTTCCTCCTCATTGAATACTATGGCTTTTAACTCATACTTAACCGCCTTAGTTTTCTTGCCGATAAAATACATGAACAAGGGTAGAATAACTAGCACCACAATTGAAAGACTAATATTCATGGAAGAGAATACCGTTTCTGAAAAGGAAATAGAGTCGGGAAGAAGTGCTAATTGAGTCTCAGAATAGATTCCCGACATCAAATCGTGTATGTGTCCTTGCTCAGCTGCTTTTACTGGAGCCGATCCAGAGAGGCCTCCATGCCAAACCATTAAACCAGAATAGCCACAAGCACCGATTATGGGATAGTGCAAAGGCCATTGATTAGCTTGGGCATTCTCTGCCACTTTTCGAGCGAATATTGCTCCAAATATTAATCCCAATCCCCAGTTAAATAAACTAACGATAAGCGTTAATAGGCAAACCCAAAATGCTGCTAGTGCTGTTGTTCGGCAGTAATTAGTCATATAGTTTATGAGCTTATTAACCGGAGTGCTAAGGGCCAAAACATGACCTAAAACGAGCATTAACATCATCTGCATAGCAAACACCATCAGCGATTTATTCCATAAACCCTGTTCCCAATAAGTTAAGACCTCCAGCAGATATTCGCCAGTTCTCTTTTCGGAAGAGCCCGTTAATACCAAAGCGAGAACTATACTAACTAAACTAAGTAGTATTGCAATTGTAAAAGGACTGGGAAGGAAATTTCGAAAGGCTTTTTGGATGGTGTTAGCGAGCTTCATATAGGAGGATTTATTCAACTAAAATAAATAAAGGCAGGCAATAAAAAAAGCTCCCATCATTGATGAGAGCTTTTTACTATTTTCGGATTCTATTTCTAGAACGGTAAGTCATCAGCTTCGCTAGCAGGAGCAATAGGCTCTGCACTTGCCATAGCTTGAGCATCAGCAGCAGGCATTGCTTCTACTTTTTGAATTCTCCAAGCATCCAAAGTGTTGAATACGCGAATTTCAGCGGAAGGGTCTTTTTGCCATTCTCTACCACGTAAGTTGAAAAATATTTCAACTTTATCACCTACACTAAATTGGTCGATTAAGTTTGTTTTGTCTTGTGTCAATTGGAATTGCAATACTTGAGGGTATTGTTCTTCAGTTTCGATACAAAACTCTCTCTTCTTAAAACGGTCGCTGATTACTTGCTCGGCACTAATACGTTTTAATTTTCCTTCTACAGATAAATTGCTCATTATACTCGGTTTAGTTTGTCAATTAATAAGGCTCTCCAAGCATCTTGAACTTGGTTGTTTTCTAGTAGGATTTTAGCGTGATGGTGCAAATCTTCACGAGCTTCTTCATCATCCATCGCTGTGTGTAAGATATGTGCAATATCCGTATTTTCTTTGAAATTATCCACCTCTTCAGCCGAAGGAATTTTTTCAATATTTCCCAGCTTCGCAATGTCGTTTGCACTAAGGATAAAGCTGTTGCGAATTCGGGAAGGAATTTGGTCGTAACCGATACCAATTTTGAGATTTGGCTTTTGGACTTCAAAAATAGATTCACCCGAAGCACGACAATACCAGTCGCCGCCCATACGCCCTACTAAATCAATTTTGTGAGGATCTATTTTATTATTCGAGTCCAAAATGCTTTCAGAAACATGCATCTTAACAATCTCACAGATAATCAGATTCCCAGCACCACCTTCGTCGCCTAAAGAAACTATTTCTTTTACAATGCACTCCATTTGTACTGGAGACTCTTTTACTCTAAAAGGTTTTACTAAATCCGATTTGATTGGAGTAAATCCTGCTTTCACAAATTCATTTATACCCTCGGCATATTCTGTGCTCGACAAGGAAGTTTGTTCTACGATATCGTAACTCACCACATTAATCACTACCTCTTTGCTAATGCGCGCATTTTCGAGCGTATGTTTAGTGGTGTTGTTTCGCACCCTACGAGCTGGAGAAAATATGGCAATTGGAGGGTTGGCACTAAAAACATTAAAAAAGCTGAAAGGGCTAAGGTTAGCTCTTCCCTCGCTATCTACTGTGCTTGCTAAGGCGATAGGCCTTGGGCCTACCGATCCGAGTAGGTATCCGTGTAAGTCTTTCGTACTTAATTCTTTTGGGTCGAGTGTAAGCATATCGTTTTTATGAGAAAAACAAATGTAGGGATTAGGTGCTTGCCTTGCAATGTGAAAAAGAGAATAAAAAAGTATTTTTTTGGTTGACAAAAATGAAAATATTTTTACATTTGCAACCGCATAGGTCGAAAGGGCTATGGATTTACCAAGCGGATATGGTGGAATTGGTAGACACGCTAGATTTAGGATCTAGTGCCGTGAGGTGTGTGGGTTCGACTCCCTCTATCCGCACTAAAGCTTACTTGAAAGAGTAAGCTTTTTTTATGGTCTTATATTTCGACTTAATACTCAATATTTGATAAATAGATTAAGGTGTTGTTTGCACTACACTTTATTTGATAGCTCTTCACTGGTAGTAGATTCCCTATGTTGTTGAAATTCCAATCATGTAAATAGACTGAACCTACCGCCACTTTCTAACTCACTAGTAAAGCCACCTTGATTTTCGTCAATTGGAATAAAGTTGTCGGGTCTGTAATTTGGTTGTGTTTTGTGAATAAGTAGGAAAAGGGAATAGAAGGAATGTAAAAAGAAGCTTTCTCATAGTTGTTTGGTAGATCAATGTCTTTTTTAGACAAAGTTATCGTCCAAGTTATTTCAATTGTACGAAAGTTAGTAGTTTTCATTTTATATCTTGTTTTTTCAAAGGATTGCGAATTGAGATTGAATCATATATTTTACATTTGTTGAAATTTGTATTAGCATGAAAGTATTCAAATTTGGTGGTGCATCAGTAAAAGATGCAATGGGAGTACAACACCTTGCAACAATTCTTAAATCATACCAGGGAGATCATCCATTGGTAGTGATTTCTGCGATGGGTAAAACGACCAATGCGCTCGAAGAAGTGACAAGAGCCTTCTATTTAAAACAAGGGGATGCCTTCGAGAAATTGAAGCCACTAAAAGCCTACCATCAGGATATTTTAGAAGAATTATTTCAGCAAGGACATCCCGTTTTTGATGCAGTAAACAATTTGTTCGTTGAAATTGAATGGGCACTCGATGATGAACCACGCCCCGAATATCCATACGAATACGATCAGATAGTTTCTATAGGGGAGTTATTATCGACTACCATTGTAAGTGCTTATTTAAAAGAAGTAGGTATTGATAATAATTGGTTAGATGCTCGTGATCTTATCAAAACTGATAATCAGCACCAAGCTGCTAATATCGATTGGGAATTAAGTGAAAAGTTAATTCTTAAAATGGTGAAAGGTGATAAGCTTTCCATCACTCAAGGCTTTATTGGCTGTACTTCGGAAAACTTTACGACTACTCTCGGAAGAGAGGGCTCAGATTATAGTGCTGCTATTTTTGCGACGGTATTAAAGGCGAAAAAATTGGTGATTTGGAAAGATGTACCTGGATTGTTACATGCCGACCCTCGCTATTTTGAGAAGCCACAAAAGTTGGATTCTATTTCCTGTCAAGAGGCAATAGAGCTAGCTTTTTATGGGGCTTCGGTAATTCATCCTAAGACATTACAACCCCTAAAGAGAAATAATATTCCCTTAGAAATTCGCTCATTTGTATCGCCGGAGGAAAAAGGCACATAGGTTGCCGAAGGCGAGGCTACTAAGCCAGAAACAGCATTTTATATTCTTAAGAAAAACCAAACCTTATTATCTGTTTCAGCTAGCGATTTAGATTTCATCATTGAAAAACACCTCTCTGCCATCTTCTTAGTTTTAGCAAAGCACAATGCCAAAGTAAATTTGCTTCAAAATTCTGCAGTTTCTTGTTCTTTTGCGCTTGATGTTGACGATTTACTAATTGAAGCTCTCGTTGAAGAATTGCGCAAAGAGTTTACTGTGAAATACAATAGTGGATTAGACTTACTTACCGTTCGTCACTATAAAAATGGAGATGTTGATTCCTTATTAGAAGGAAAAGAAGTCTTACTCAGTCAGAAAAATAGATCTACGATTCAGGTTTTGTATAAGTGAACCGTGAACTGTTAGGAATGAGTAGTTTCAACTAAGAACCAAACTCCCCTTGAATCTTATCGGCTAAAACCGAAGATAATTTCTCATAAGATTCTATTGTCCATCCTGCCACATGAGGGCTCAACAATACATTTTCGCTCGACACTAAATATTTAGACGCCGGGGGCATATTTTGGTCGAACATATTAGCGAAGCTAGATTTTTCATACTCCAAAACATCCAAGCAAGCACCCAGAATTTTTTTGGATTTAAGTCCTTTCACCAAATCTGATGTGTCGACAACTTTTCCACGCGAAGTATTTATTATGTAAAAAGGATGCTTCATTTTATCGATGAAGTCGGTGTTAAAATAGTGGTGCGTTGATTGTGAATAAGGAATGTGTATACTAATAACGTCTGCTTTTTCTTGAATTTCTTCTAGGCTTGAAGCGCAGGCACTTTCATCCGCATAGTTCTTCTTGTATTTGTCATAGGCTAATATCTCGCAGTCGAAGCCTTGTAGACATTTTGCGAAGGATGTCCCCATATGACCATAGCCAATAATGCCGATGGTTTTACCAGAGAGCTCTACACCTCTATTTCTCTCACGCCTCCATTTTCCAAATCGTATTTCTTTATCTGCAATCGATAGGCGATTGAATAGGCTTAAAATCATCCCCAAAGAATGTTCACCTACAGCTTGCCTATTTCCTTCTGGGGCCGAAATGAGGGCAATATTTTTTCTTTTAGCCTCTTTGCAATTTATGTTATCGAGTCCGGCACCTGAGCGAGCAATGAATTTTAGATGAGCACTTTGTTCAATGAATTCTTTGTCAATTGGAAATCGCGAGCGAATTACCAGAGCATCATATGCGTTTATTTTTTTTAAAATATCGTCCCTCGACGAACTGTAGTCATGCTCGCAATCAAAGCCCATTTTCAGAAGTCTTTCTTCTAAAATTGGATGAACGATATCAAGAAAAAGTACTTTCATTTGTTTATATGTTCATGAATAACTTGGCAATAGAGAAGTAGATAAATAAGCCTAATACATCGTTAACAGTAGTAATAAATGGGCCAGTAGCTAAGGCTGCATCAATCTTGTATTTGTTCAAAGTTAATGGTACAAATGTTCCAAAGAGCGCGGCAAATATGATTACTGCCATCAGTGAAATACTTACAGTAAGGAATATAGCGCTTGGGTAACCCAGCATATAAGTGATGAGCATTATTAAACCAGAACAGATAAGTCCATTTAATAAGGCAATTCCCAATTCTTTAAGAAGTCGTTGGCTAAGAGAGTCCATACCAAGTGTATTCCCTGCAAGACCTTGAACAATGATTGCCGCTGATTGCACTCCAACATTACCGCCCATTGCAGCAATTAAAGGCGTAAATAATGCTAATTGTATATTGTTTTTAATATCGTAAAGTCCAATTACTTGAGCGCCCATAATACCTCCTGTCAATCCGATTAAGAGCCAAGGTAAACGAGCGCGAGTCATGGTTGAGATACTATCTGAAGAATCAACTTGTTCGAAAATACCAGAAGCCTTATTGTAATCTTCCATGGCTTCCTCCTTCATTACATCCACTATATCGTCAATGGTAATTCTACCGATTAATCTATTCAGGTCATCAACTACAGGAAGTACAATTAAGTCGTATTTATCCATGATGTTGGCTACTTCTTCATCGTCGTAGTTAGCCTTGACAGAGATTATTTTCTCGTTGTATATTTTTTCGATATAACTTTTCTCGGGAGCTAGAAGTAGTTTTTTTAGCGATAGCGTTCCTTTTAGAACATCATTTTCGTCAACTACATAAATAGTATACACTTTGTCAACATCTTCCGCTTGCTTTCGCATCTCGCGAACACAGCGTAAAACGCTCCAATTCTCATTCACTTGAATGAGCTCCTTAGCCATTAAACCACCTGCTGTATTTTCTGGATATGAAAGTAGGTCGACAATATCACTAGCGTGTTCAATATCTTCGATATGAGAGAGTACTTCCTCTTTTTTTCCTGAAGGAAGATCTGCAATTACATCGGCAGCATCATCGGAATCCAGATTTTCAATTAGCTCTTCGGCAATCTCTTGTGAAGAAAGATCTTCAAGAACGGTTTCACGATGTTCGTCATCGAGCTCAATTAATATTTCTGCCGACTCTTCATCTTCAAAGAGATCAAATATAATTTTTGCCTGCTCATCAGTCAGTTCTTCCAGAATCTCTGCGACGTCGGCCCTGTGTAGTTCCGAAAGCTCATCTTTCACCTCTTTGAGTTCCTGACGCGCTAATTTTTCGGTGATTTCCTGGAGGAATTCTTTTGTTAATTCAAACTTCATGATTGCATACTTTCAAGCTGGTTTGTAAGATACACAAATTCTTCTACTCCCAGTCTCTCTGCTCTTAGCGTCAATAGTGGGTCGTCAAAAGTTTTATCTAAGAGTAGAGGTTTTAATGAATTTCGCAAAGTTTTTCTTCTTTGACTGAAAGCTTGTTTTACTACTTTCTTAAAAAAACTCTCATTACAGTCTAGTTTCTTTTTACCATTTCTTCTCAGTCTAATAACTCCTGATTTCACCTTTGGTGGTGGGTCAAAAACATCTGCATTAACCGTGAATAAATATTCAATATCGTAGTAGGCTTGAAGTAAGACGCTGATGATTCCGTATTTCTTATTTCCAGGACCACTGGCAATTCTCTCAGCAACTTCTTTTTGGAACATACCTACAATTTCGGGTATTTGCTCTTTATAGTCGAGTGCTTTAAAAAGTATTTGACTGGAGATATTATATGGAAAATTACCAATGAGCGCAAAAGGCTTAGGCGTAATAGTCTCAAGCTTTAAATGCAGAAAATCGGCTGAGTGTATGTGCTGACTAAGATGTGGGTAACTTGCTTGTAGGTAAGTTACCGATTCTCTATCAAGCTCAATTAAATGGGTTGTAAACTTTTCTTTGACTAAGTATTGAGTTAGCACTCCCATTCCGGGTCCAACTTCAATTACATCATCGTAGCCCTCGCCACTCAGTGCATCTGTAATGGCTCTTGCTATAGACAAATCTCGTAGAAAATGTTGTCCTAAGTGTTTTTTTGCTTTTACTTTTCTCATCCAGTTTATCTTTTATAAAGATATTACATACTAGTTTTATTTACCTTTCATTAATCCTAATGAGCAATATAAACTATGTGCTTTTCATCTTTTTCGTAGTCTAATAAATCAAGAGCGTAAATGTTTTCCGAAGCCGTGGAGGGAAATTAGCTTTTGATTTATGGTTTTGCTCTAGAGCAAAAAGACCTTGAAAAAGTGTCTTTTCTTTGGTTCGTTTCTTTGGGCATACAAAGAAATGAACGGTTACATCTCGTGAATGACTTCTAATAAGGTTCTGAAGGCAACAAATTTACCTTGATATTTATCATTGTGATCTGTCTGTAATGCCGGAGCATACTTTTGCTGATATTCATCAAGAGTTTCTTTATTCTCGCAGGTGTATTGAATAGAGTAGGTTTTACCCCCCATTTGCTCCTCAACCAATACATGAGTCATTTTACTGGATAGAAACATACCCGTTTTCATCACATCTGGAATATGTGTATCCTTCATCCACTGCACCCATCCTTGCTCGATACTGTCTTCTATATTGACCGTGACATTGTAAATAATCATTGTTATTCTCCTCTTAAAATACGAAAGCGTTTCCGAGCCTCAGCCAGGAAAAAGCTATCTTGATGATTGGTGATAATATCCTGGTAAAGCTTAAGGGCTTCTTCAGGTCTTCTGAAATAATTCTCTTGCAATTTAGCCAAAGCATATTTTGCATCATCAGCTAGAATGTCGAAGCTGTAGAATTGAATAATCTGTTCTAATAATTCTGCAGCATCTTCTGTTCGCTCTTGCACTGTGCGAATCTCATATTGACTAAATAGACATTCATCGATGAGCGAATGACCTTGGTAACCCATAATAATACTGTCGAGGCTCGTGTATGCTTCATCTAGCTTATTCTGGTAAATGAGTAAATCAGCACGGGCAAAAATCTGCATGGTCACCGTGGTGGTATCCAAATTCAAATTGTCTTGAATTAATAAGGACAGTTCCATTGCATTGTTGGCAATCAGTTTAGAAGTAGAAGCTTTTAACACATCTAATTGAGCTTGCGCCCAATCGAAATCACCTTGATAGTAGGATATTTTTGCTCTTCTGAATTTGGCTTCATGACCGAGTAAATCATGTTTAAACTCTTTGTCGACTTGTGAATAAAGGAGAATCGAATCCCAAATTTCATTTTCAAGTAAAAGCACATCAGCATAAACCAATTTACAGGCGGCCATATCTTCTGGGCTCGCCGTATTAATTGCTAAAGCTTCTTGTATAGTTACAGAAGCAGATTCAATATCGTGTAAACGGAAGGCTTCAATTTGAGCCAAATCGCGTAAGAGAAGTATGGTATATGAGGTTTTTCCTAAGCTATTAAAGCTGTTTATATATTCACTTTTCAGTTCAGCCCACTGTTCTTTACTAGTTCCTGGATTGTTTGAAAGCTGCTCCTTTTTTACGGATAGAATTTCCAGCTGAGCATCCAAAAAATAAGGGGAGCCTTCTGTATTTAGAATATACTGGTAGCAATCAATAGCTGTAGAATAAGCTTCGTTTTTACGACAAATGGATGCCAGTTTGAATACCTTTTCTTGATTTAAGCCCAACTTTTGATCCAATGATTTTTCTTGATCGAATGCAGCATCGAAATTTTTCTCCTGCACAAATAACCAAATCAATAATTCGGCTAGAGCTTCCTCATTATTGTTTTGAACTCGTTTTAGAAGCAGCTTTTTTAGGAGAATATTATTCTCTTGTTCCGAGTCTTGGCTAATGGTTCTAGCAATTGCATTTTTCACGCTCTGCAGGTATCCATAGTTTACAGATAAGAGCTCTAGATAGTTTGAGTACATGTTTTCCACATCGCTCATCTGTCCGTAAATGCGCGCTATCTGAAAGTGATAATTGCTCTTTGATGGATCGTGAAGTCCAATTTTATAGGCTTTAATTGCAAAGTCAAAATATTGGTATTTGTAAAGCCTGTTAGCAGCAGTAGAAACATATTGAGGTCTTTTTTCAATAACTTCAAGTGCTTCTTCAAAACTTTGATTAGCCTTTTTTGTGTGACCTCCAATTTGATGAATATGCCCAAGGTCGATGATGCTCGTTGGGTTATTCTTGTATTTTTTACTGTACTTTTTTGTTAGCTTTTTAGCTTCGTCAAGCTCGTTGAGGGCTATATAGCAATCGAAAAGATAGTTGTAGTAATTGCTCGACTTGTATTTTTTATAAAGCTTTTCATACAATTCGCTGGCTTTTTGGTAGGAGCCCGATTTGAAAAATTGCTTGGCTAACTGTTCATCCTGCCCATTTTGCGCCATTATTCCCAAGGGAAAGCACAAGCAAAGAAGCCAAAGGAATAAGAAATTCTTCATGAATTATTTTTATTTCGCGCTCAGCGAATCGAGCTGTTGTAAGACCGATTTTAGTTTTAAATCAAGCGAGTCAAAGGTACGAATTGCCGAATGATAACGCTTCTGTAAGTCGCCACTTTTGAGAGTTAAATTGGCAATCGCTTTTTGTTCTTGTGTGAAATAGATTTGAAACTGCTCCTTGCTCAATTGTCGATGAATCAAATCTTCTTGTAAGTTCAGAATTTGTTTTCTGGAAAAGGAATACTCTCCTTTGATAGAATCCATGATGTGATTCATTTGTAAAAGATCCAATTCTACCTTTTCATAAGCCAATTGTTCGTAGTGTAACCACTGCTTTTGAAAATTGCTTAGCAAAGGCGATTTCAACATCGAAATACGATGCCTTACCTTATTGCTATACTCCAATACCTGTAAGCTATCGATTAACTCGAAGGATCGGTACTGCTCCTGTAGCACGGAGTCGAGTACAGCCGAATTATTTAATTCTCTATTGATGTTCACTTCTTGGCAAGAGCCAAAAAGTAAAATCGTAAGGAGGTATGTGAAACTTTTTTGAAGCATAAAAAAACCGGAACATTTGCTCCGGTTAAGTTATTAGATTTTGTCGAAACCACAATAAGGAATCAATACCTCAGGAATACGAATTCCATCGGGCTCTTGATTATTCTCAATTAAAGCAGCCAATACACGCGGTAAAGCCAATGAGCTTCCGTTTAGGGTGTGGCACAATTGCGTTTTCTTATCTCCGTCTTTATAGCGTAGTTTCAAACGATTTGCTTGGTAGCTTTCGAAATTAGAAACCGAACTAACCTCTAACCAACGTTCTTGTGCTGCCGAGAATACTTCGAAATCGTAGGTAAGGGCTGAGGTGAAGCTGATGTCGCCTCCACATAATCTTAATACTCTAAATGGTAATCCTAATTCGCGAAGAATTCCCGCTACATGTTCTACCATTTTATCCAAAGCTTCATAAGACTTTTCAGGGTCTTGAATTTGAACGATTTCTACTTTGTCGAATTGGTGTAGTCGGTTTAGCCCACGAACATCTTTTCCGTACGAACCTGCTTCTCTACGGAAACAAGGTGTATAAGCAGTACACTTAATCGGGAAGTCTTCCTTCTTAAGGATAACATCTCTAAAGATGTTTGTTACTGGTACTTCGGCAGTGGGAATAAGGTAAAGGTTATCAACTGTAGCGTGATACATTTGTCCTTCCTTGTCTGGAAGTTGACCCGTACCAAAACCAGAAGCTTCGTTTACTAAGAGTGGTGGAAGAATTTCTTCGTAGCCAGCGTCAATATTCTTATCTAAGAAATAGTTGATTAAAGCTCTTTGAAGTCTCGCTCCTTTACCACGGTAAACTGGGAATCCAGCTCCTGTGATTTTTACACCTAACTCAAAGTCGATGATTTTATTTTCTTCCAAAAGCTCCCAGTGTGGTCTAGCCTTAGCGTGTAAAGTAGGGATTTTACCTTCTTCACTAATCACAATATTATCGCTATCGCTATTTCCTGGAGGAACTGACTCGTGAGGTACATTTGGGATGTTTACCAAAAGACCAGCTAAGTTTTCTTGAATATCACCCAAAGCAGTTTGAAGGTCTTTAGATTTCTCTTTCAAGACAGCCGTTTCGACCTTCTTGGCATTAGCCTCTTCAATTTTACCCGTTTTAAACAATCCGCCAATTTCTTTGGAAAGTATATTGGATGCCGATAAGGTATCATCTAATTCTTTTTGAGTAGATTTTCTTTTGTCGTCCAACTGAAGTACTTCATCAATAATTTCTTTAGCGTCGAAATTCTTCACCGCCAACTTTTTGATGATATCTTCTTTATGCTCCTGTATAAAGGCTACTTGTAACATGATCTTGAGTTTAAGAAAACAAAAATAAGATTTCTTGGATGAATATGAATTGACAATCTAACAAAAAGCAAAGCTAGAATTCGAAAAAAATTAAAGCAAAAAAAATCCCCACCGTAAGGTGAGGATTTCAATATCTGTGACAATCAAACTATTCAGCAAATGGAATTACTGTAACGTATGATCTATTGTCTTTTTTCTTTCTAAAATTCACAGTACCGTCAACTAAAGCGAATAAAGTATGGTCTTTACCAATACCTACGTTTTCACCTGGGTTGTGTTTAGTACCTCTTTGTCTAACGATGATGTTACCAGCAACAGCTAATTGTCCACCGAAAACTTTAATTCCTAGTCGTTTCGATTCCGATTCACGACCGTTTTTGGAACTACCGACACCTTTCTTATGAGCCATGGTTCAAATATTTTTGGTTAATAATTAAGCTTCTACTGTTTCAGCTTTAGGAGCCGCTTTTTTAGCTGCTGCCTTTTTAGTGATAGTACCGATCGTGATTTGTGTTAAATACTGACGGTGACCATTCTTCACTGTATAGCCTTTTCTTCTTTTCTTTTTGAAGACAATTACTTTGTCTCCTTTCAGGTGGCTCTCAATCTTCGCTGAGACTTTTGCACCTTTTATAGCTGGGGCGCCAACGGTTACTTTGCCACCATCTTCGATGAGAAGAACTTTATCGAAAGTAACTTTCGATCCTTCATCACCTTCCAAACGGTTTACAAAGATACGTTGATCTTTTTCAACTTTGTATTGATGCCCTGCTATCTCTACAATTGCGTACATCTGCTATGTGTTGGTTAATTAATCACTAATTCGGTCTGCAAAACTACGCAATAAATATGATTCCACAAAAGAGCTTTAGGATCTTTTATTTAATAGATAAACCCCTGTAACAATGATGCAAAACCCTCCCATATGATGTGAGCTAATATCCTCTGAGTCAAGAAGCCCCAGGATGATAGCAACAATAGGAATAAGGTAAGTACAGGAAGTGGCAAATAGGGTCCCCGTCATTTTTATCAATTCGTTAAATACGATTACAGCTAAAGCCGTTCCTATAACGGCTAAAACGGCAGTATATCCTAAGCTCGCCCATGCTAAGGGATGACTTTGCATGATATCTAAAAAGTCGGTAGTAAACAGGTAAACTCCAGCCCAAGGACCTATAAATGTAAAGGACAGAGTTGTAATTTGAAGTGAGTTAACTTCTTGTAGGTGCTTCTTGATGATATTGGTGCTCCAGCCATAACAAGCGGTTGCAATGATTACCATTAAGCTATACCAAAGCGCTTTTGAATTCAACTCCTGAATGTCTGGAAATAAAAGGTAAATAGTTCCTGCCATTCCAATTGCGATACCGGCATAGTTTACCAATTGTACTTTAAGCTTATAAAAAAGTAAACCGATGAATAATGTGAAAAGCGGTGTTAACACATTTAGTATTCCTACAATCCCGGAGTCTAAATATGTTTCTGATTTGGTGAATAAAAATGCCGGAATGGCACTCCCGATAAGTCCCGTTAAAAAGATGGGGAGAATCTTATTTTTTGGAATCGAAGAATAAAACTTACGCCCAAACCAAGCCAAGAATAAAAAGGCCATAAATAGTCTGAGTGCAGCTACTTGTTCAAAAGAAAAAGCGTCTAATCCTCTCTTCATGAGTATAAAGGAGCTACCCCATACAATAGATAGAACTGATAGTATTAACCAATGACCTAATTTGTGGTCAAAACGTTTCCACATACGTGTAAATTGTTAAAATTTCGTCAAAGGTAGTTATTTAAGAAAGGCATCAAATATAGATTTTGTAAATTCGCTCTGTTAAACTTAAAAAAACTAAGAGATGAATAAAGTAATTAAATTCGGTTTTGCAGTCTTAGCTGTAGTGTTTTCTATTGCTACATGTACTGAAGCTGCAGCCCAGACATCTGTTGCTCAAGAAGTAGTAAAAAGTAGTTCTATGTCGATGAAAATCGAAGGAATGACTTGTGCTATGGGTTGTGCTCGTGCTATTGAAGTAGAGCTGAGTAACTTGGAGGGTGTAGAAAAAGCAAGAGTAGATTTTGATGCTGCTAAAGCGGAGCTTACTTTCAATGCTTCTGTGATTAGCGAAACTGCTATTGTTGATTTTGTAAACAAGTACAGAAAAGGCGCTTTTAAAGCTTCAGTTGATTCTGCAAAGAAATGTGGTGCTGACTGTACAAAGCCTTGTTGTGCTAAAACAAAAACTTCTTGTTGTGCTTCTAAGAAACAAGCTTGTTCTGCTGAGCAGAAAGCTAAATGTGATAAGGCTGATAAAGCTGCCGAGAAATCTTATTGTTCTTCAAAGAAAGGAGCATAAAACTGTAAAGCAGATTTACGAAGTCTTTTGTGCTGTGTAATATTTTTTGCTGAAAGGATAAAAAACCTTTCCCGAAGTTTCGGGGGAGGTTTTTTTTATGCCTTAGCGTGTAATGAATATCTTTGCCCCATTAAAAGGAATAATCAATGTCGTTTAAAGCTTTTTCGAAACTTACTCTTATTAGTATTTTCCTCATCATAGTTGCTGGTGGTGTAGTCCGCATGACCGGTTCTGGCATGGGCTGTCCTGATTGGCCTAAATGTTTTGGCTTAATTATTCCTCCAACGGATATCGGTCAAATATCTTGGGATGCTAATAAGTCCTTTGAGCAGGGGCAGATGATTATTTTCGAAGAAAAGTTGAGGATTGCCAATTCTAGTTTTGATAGCGATGAAAATTATAATTCTAGCAATTGGACCTTATACACTAAGCACGATTACGCTAAATTTAATGTAGCGCACACTTGGACAGAATATGTAAACCGATTGATTGGTGCGCTCTCGGGGCTGCTTACATTCATCATGCTAATTTGGTCTTTAAAATTTTGGAAGACTAAACGACGAATCACTTATTTAAGTGCTCTTGTTGTGTTCTTGATGGGCTTTCAAGGTTGGTTAGGGGCAACGGTAGTTTATTCTGTGCTTCAACCAATTCAAATCACCATTCATATGCTCATGGCATTAGTGATTATCGCATTAATGGTTTACCTCATTTCGGAGATTCCTGATGATAAAAAGACAACTGTTTTTGTTTTTGATAAACGATTGAAAATGGTGCTCAAGCTAGCAATTGTTTTAAGCTTAATTCAAATAGCATTTGGTACTCAAGTTCGTCAGTTGATTGATGAAATAGCAAAAAGCTTTGATTATGGACAAAGAGAATTGTGGTTAGGTTTAGCAGGAAATACGTTTAAGCTACACCGTTCTTTTGCCATTTTATTAGTTCTTACAAATGGCTATTTGTTTTATAGAAACTATAAGTTGAGATTAGGTTTTCAGCTTGTAAATGTGCTCATGCTAACTATCCTCTTAGAAGTGTTAAGTGGTGTAGTATTAGTATATATGGGGATGCCCGCATTGATGCAACCTGTGCATTTGGTTGCAGCAGCCGCGCTCTTTGTGCTTCAGATTGCTGTTTATCTTCAGATTAATAAACTTAGTTCCAACTAAAGCTCTCCATTAATCTTTGGATGTCTTCTTTAATGAAAGTTTTTACAGGTTGTAAAGAGTCGGAATTTGGAATATTATTAACGTACATGGCTCCTCTTAAGAAGTGATTACTACTATCTGTTAAGAAAAACTGTAGGTTAGAAGCGCTGTTTCCAGTGATGTCGTAAAGAACTCCATATACTTTTTCGTCTACGTTCTTAAATACCTGTTCGCTTATGCCATCAGATTTTATGGAATGATCATAGGCAAGTTTGTGAGAGTCTTCCAGTATTTGTTCAAGATTGCCATTAATCGGCTTGTAGGTAAGGTAAATGGTGGTGTTGTGTTGAGGTATATTCAAGTTAATCCAATAGTCATTAGCACCTTTTTCGATAGAAGTATATTCGGGGATTTCAAAACTAAAAGGGCAGTCAAGATTCAATTCTTGGTAGTTTTTATCATCAAAATGAATACGAAAGTAACCGAGTGGTTTTGGGCTGTAGTCCTGTGAGCAGGAAGCTAAAAATAGCAAAGCAACAATGAACTGAATTTTAGTCTTCATTCGATGTTTTTTCTTTTTTTGAAGGATGCGTTACTTTAATGCGAGTAATGCGTCTTTTGTTTACGCCTTCGATAGTGAAAGTGAAATCTTTAAAATTGATGATTTCTCTTTTTGAAGGGATCTTGCCTGTAATCTCAATGATGAATCCGGCAATAGTATCCGATTCGCCTTTGGCTTCTTCAAAATCCTCCCCATGAATGTCTAAAATCCGATAAAAATCGTTTAATAATGTCTTCCCTTCAAAAACATAATTATACTTATCTAGCTTCGAGTAGTTTAAGTTATCGTCGTCAAACTCGTCGCTAATATCTCCTACAATTTCTTCGATAATATCTTCGAGAGTAACAATTCCTGAAGTACCACCATATTCATCAACAACTATGGCTAGGTGGATTTTCTTGCTTTGAAACTCCTTGAGTAAGTCGTCAATCTTTTTGTTTTCGGGAACGTAAAACACTTCTCGTAAGAGTTTCGGCCATTCAAAGTCTGCTTGCTCGTTTACATGAGGCAGAACATCTTTTATATAGAGTACTCCCTTTACATTGTCGAAAGACTCTTCAAAAACAGGGATTCTTGAGAAGCCTGTGTTTTTAATGATTTTTAAAACTTGATTAAAAGAGCGATCGATATTTATAGCTGTTACGTCAACACGTGATCGCATAATTTGTTTTACGTCGGTAGTTCCAAACTTTACGATACCTTCTAATATCTTTTTTTCTTCTCTATTGTGGTTTTCATCGCTCGTTAACTCCAGTGCATTCGATAAATCGTCGACTGATAAATCTAGCCCTCGTTTTTTTGCTCTGGAATCAATAATTTTTGTGCTTGCCACTAGTGCTTTTCGCAATGGAGCGAATAATTTATTGAGAATACTTAGCGGAATTGCCATGAATTTAGCGAAAGTCATGGACTTGTTATTGGCATATGTTTTTGGAAGAACCTCTCCAAACAGGAGTAAAAGAAAGGTGATTGTTATTACTTGAACAGAAAATTGCACCAAAGTATTTCCTTGAAAATCGAAAAGTGTATCCGAAATATAAGTGGAAAGAATAATGATTCCCACATTTACAAAGTTGTTGGCAATAAGTATGGTTGCTAATAAATCTCGGGGCTTGTTTAAAAAGCCCATAATAAGATTTGATTGTCGGTTGTTTTGTTGTTCTAGATCCTCAAGCTCTGCAGGACTTAGTGAGAAAAAAGCTACCTCAGCACCCGAAATAAGTGCTGAAGTAGTTAGTAATCCTATAAGTATCGCTAATGAGATTGTTGTGTTCATCTCTAGCGGTTGTAAAAACGATAATATACTTAGGTTTAAAAAGGGTTCAGGGTCCAAATTGACTACTTTTAGTTAAACATTAAAATGGAAGATCTGTTTCTTTAATGCTTGGAGATTCCTCCACGAAAGAACTGTTTGCATCTCCTTCAGATACAATCGGAGTTTCCGAAGAAGCTTCTTTTTTTGTATCCAACATTTGCAATTGGTCGGCTAAAATTTCAGTCGTGTAGCGCATTTGTCCACTTTCTTTGTCTTCCCATGAACGGGTGCGAATTTTACCTTCGATTAAAATTTTAGATCCTTTTTTTAGATACTTGTCGGCAACTTCTGCCAAGCCTCTCCACAATACGATGTTGTGCCACTCGGTATGACTTGTTTTTTCGCCCGATTGACGATTTTTGTAAGTCTCCGTAGTAGCCATCGGGAAACGACACATAACTGCGCCACTTTCCAGCGTTCTAGTTTCTGGGTCTTTACCCAGATTTCCAATTAAAATTACTTTGTTAAATGAACCTGCCATAACATGTTAAATTAAGTTATTAAATATATTGATTTCAATTCATATTTACATTATCTCAAATATAGCTTTTTATTCTTTTATCATCAAGCCTTTAGACTTTAATTTAGAACCTTATTGAGGAATGTCTCTATAGGTTTTGGGACGGGGTAATTGTCAATCTCATCAAAATTTACTGCAACTAATTCGTCGAGTTTAGGCTCTTGATCGCTAAGTAGGTGACAAATATTTATGTGTAGGTTTTGATGACTCAATTTATGTTTAAAAGAATCGGTGTTGAGTACTTTATTGATTTTTACTCCCAAGAATTTACTGATGTCACTAAGGTTAATCGACTTGTCTGTATGGATTTCCTTTGTAGCTTCTAGACCCGGAAAGTCGTAGAGGTTTTGCCAGATGTCTTTAGTCGTTCTTTTTTTGAGGAATAAGCGCCCTTTATGTTCAATGCAATAGTATTCTATATATCGATTTCTAACTTTTAGAGTTTTCTCTTTAACAGGAAGTTGGGCTATCAAATCCTTGTCTTTTGCCAAACACATATGCTCTAATACACAATCGCTACACAGAGGTTTTTTAGTAGTGCAAATAGTCGCTCCCATTTCCATGAGAGCTTGATTATGATCTCCAGCATTATTTTCATCTAAGAGTTCTTGGGCAAGCAGTCGAAATTCTTTATTCCCTTTTGTACTGTTGATAGGAGTTTTGATGTTAAATACTCGCGAAAGCACTCTATATACATTTCCATCAACTACTGCTTGCGCTTCCTCGTAGGCGATAGAGCTTATTGCGGAAGCCGTGTAATCTCCTACGCCTTTCAATTTTAATAAATCCTTGTGGTTGCCCGGGAATTCCCCCTTTAAGTCGAAATGAATATGTTTGGCTGTATAATGTAGGTTTCGGGCTCTAGAATAATAGCCCAAGCCTTGCCATAGCTTTAATACTTCTTGTTCCTCAGCAAGGGCTAAGCTTTCGATATTTGGGAAGTTTGTGATGAAAGATTCGTAATAACTAAGTCCTTGAGCTACGCGAGTTTGCTGTAGGATAATCTCCGAAAGCCAAATCTTATAAGGCTCTTTAGTGGCTCTCCAGGGAAGATTTCTGTGATTTTTGTAATACCACTGAACTATGTATCTTGAAAATTTCACGTTTAAGATTGTGTTAATGAGATTATTAACCCCATAAAATAAAGTTTAATATCTTTTTAAATTGAACTTAAAAAACATATATTTGCCACCCCAAATTTAAGGGGAAAAACATTTAATTAAAAGCTTTTTAAAGAGAAAAGAAAATGACTAAAGCAGATATCGTAGCTGAGATTGCTGAAAAGACAGGTTTAGAGAAGGTTGATGTACAAACTACTGTTGAAGCATTTATGGAAGAGGTGAAATGTGCCTTGGAGACAGGAGAAAACGTTTACTTGAGAGGATTCGGTAGCTTCGTTATTAAAGAAAGAGCTGAGAAGACAGGAAGAAATATTTCGAAAAATACAACGATCATTATTCCTGCTCACAATATCCCATCATTCAAACCTGCTAAAGTGTTTGTTGAAGGTGTTAAGACTAACGTAAAAGTTAAGTAATTCGATGAAAAGAAGCCCCCTAATAGCGATAGTAATGGGATTAGTCTTAGCTTTGTATATCTATACAAGCTCAGTAAAGCCTAGTCGTTCAGTGAATAAAGCAGTTCCTACATTGGAAGAGCAGGTTCAAGAGGCTTTATCGAATATACAAAATGGCGAAAGCCCAGAAGTCCAAATGAAAGGAGTTCTACAAATGAGATCTCTGGCAGATGCGAATCCTGAAAATGCGGATTTGCAATGGAATATGGGTTTGTTCTCTATGCAGACAGGTCAATATGAAAAAGCAGTATCTCGCTTTGAAAAGGTAATTAGTTTGGATGCTAATCGTCATCAAGCATATATGCAGCTGGCCGTGAGTTATTCAGCTTTACAAGATACATCGAACGCTCGAAGGGTGTTGTCTACTCTGATTGAAGAATCGGAAGGAGATTTACAAGCAACAGCAGAGCTGATGTTAGAGAAATTAAAATAATTATTAACGAATTTAAAGAAGCAAGGTATGCCTAGCGGAAAGAAAAGAAAAAGACATAAGATGGCTACGCACAAGCGTAAGAAACGTCTAAGAAAAAACAGACATAAGAAGAAGAAGTAATTTTTCTTTTTGAAATATAGCAAGCACCCTTTACAGGGGTGCTTTTCGCTCTATATTTAGTCAAATCAAAAATACTAACGTAATTTTTATTGAGTGAACGAGTTGATTATTAAGTCGACTCCTAAGGAAGTAGTCATAGCACTACTGAAAGAGGGGAGACTGGTTGAACTCCACAATGAAAAGAGCGATAATAGTTATGCAGTTGGCGATGTTTATCTTGGTAAAGCCCGAAAAGTAGTTGCTGGTCTGAATGCCACTTTTGTGGATGTAGGATACGAGAAGGACGGCTTTTTACATTACCATGATTTAGGATCCCAAATACGTTCTTTGAATAAATATGTTAGACGCACCATGGCGGGTCGCCAAAATAAATGGTCACTAACAGATTTTACCTTAGAGAAAGAAATTAGGAAAGACGGTATTATCGATAAGGTAATAACTAGCAATCAAAACATGCTAGTACAAGTTACCAAAGAGCCGATTTCCACCAAAGGACCGAGAATTAGCTCGGAGCTATCAATAGCGGGTAGGTACTTAGTATTAGTACCATTCTCCGATCGAGTATCAGTATCTCAGAAAATTAAAGATACAGCAGAGAAAGATCGTTTGAAGCGATTAATTCAGAGTATTAAGCCAAAAGGATTTGGTGTTATTGTTCGTACAGTAGCCCAAGGACGTAAAGTGGCTGAGTTAGATTCCGATTTAACCAATACCCTGAATAAATGGAAAACCATTTATCAAAAGCTTCAAAAGGCGAAGGCCCCAGAAAAAATATTAGGAGAGTTAGGTAGAGCTTCTGCCATACTCCGCGATATACTTAACGATAGCTTTAATAGCATAGTAGTCGATACACAAGAGTTGTACGACGAAATTTCTCGTTACCTGCAAACTATCGCTCCCGATAAGGAGAAGATACTAAAGTTGTACAAAGGTACAGCGCCGATATTTGAACAATACAATATCGAACGACAAATCAAAGGATCCTTTGGTCGTTCGGTTTCAATGAAAAAAGGTGCTTACCTAATAATTGAACATACCGAAGCTTTACACGTAATTGATGTAAACTCTGGTAACAGGACTAACAATGTAGCGAGTCAGGAAGACAATGCCCTTGAGGTAAATATGGTGTCTGCCGAAGAGGTAGCCCGTCAACTAAGACTTCGCGATATGGGTGGTATTATTGTAGTCGATTTTATCGATATGAATACTGCCGAAAACAGAAAGAAACTCTTCGAAGCGTTGAAAGAGTTTATGAAGGACGATCGTGCTAAGCACAAGATCCTTCCTCCAAGTCGCTTCGGATTGATAGAAATTACGCGCCAGCGTGTTCGTCCTGAAATGAATATCAAAACGGTAGAAGATTGCCCAGCCTGTAAAGGTAAAGGTGAAGTTGAAGCTACCGTGTTGATTGTTGATGAGATTGAAGATAAATTACATCATGCACTAACGGTTGATAATCAAAAGAAAATCACCATTTGTGCCCACCCATTCATCGCTGCTTATTTGAGCAGAGGATTATTTTCCAGACGAGTGAAGTGGTACTTGAAATACAAGAAATGGGTAAAAATTCGCCCAATTTATGCGTACCATCTTATGCAGTACGCTATGTTCGATAAGAATGATGATGAATTGCCACTATAACAAAAAAAGCTACCCTCGGGTAGCTTTTTTTGTTATTGCTGATAGCCGATATAATTTTTAACTTTCAACTTAAAATTTTCAAGTCCTCATGAAAGTCTACGACTTACAAATAGCTAAAGAAAAGATTCAAGCCTACTGTGCTTATCAAGAACGTTGCCATCAGGAAGTAACTAAGAAATTAAAATCTTGGGGCTTAATTCCAGATGCAGTGGATATGCTTATTGGTGACTTGATGGAATTCAACTTTTTGAGTGAGGAACGCTATGCGCGAAGCTTTTCTCGAGGTAAATTTCGCATTAAGAAATGGGGAAGGGTGAAGATTCGCATGGAGTTGAAAAAGCGCGAAATCTATTCTAAGTGTATCGACTTTGCCATGGAGGAAATTGATGCGGATGATTATTATGACACTTTAAAAGAAGTACTTCAAAAGAAAAGTCGACTCGAAAAAGAATCCAACCCATATAAACGCAAAGCCAAACTTACACGCTATTTGGTGTCGCGAGGTTATGAGTACGATTTGATTTGTATGGCTATGGATGACTCTTCGATAGGCTCAAAGTGATTTAGTCTTTAGTCGGTGGTATTTTGACGGTGGAGTTGTGCTGTATGCGTAAATACCAAGCTACTAAAATACTTTATACCTAGTACCTAATACCGTTTCCCATCTCCTTAATTCAATTATATTTGTTACATGATAAATGCCGAGCACATAAAAGCCTACGAAGAGCGATTAAAAGCGCTCTATGGCTATTTAGATATAGAGAAAAAACAAATGCTCATTGAAGATGAGCAAGGTCTTACCCACGATCCCAATTTCTGGGACGATCCCAAACAAGCAGAAGTAATTCTAAAGAATATCCGCGCAAAGAAAATTTGGGTGGATGCCTACGAGATTGTTGAAGCTGCCATTGCCGATTTAGATGTGATTTTTGATTTTCATAAAGAGGGTGAAGCTTCTGATGAAGAAGTGATGGCTTTAGATATAATCGCTATAAAAGCGATTGAAGAATTGGAGTTCAAAAATATGTTGTCTAAAGAAGAGGACAATATGCCAGCCATTCTTTCGATCAATTCTGGTGCTGGTGGTACCGAGAGTCAAGATTGGGCGTATATGCTGATGCGTATGTATATTATGTGGGGTGAGAAGAACGGCTTTAAAGTTCGCGAACTCGATATGCACCAAGCAGAAACAGCTGGGATAAAATCGTGTACCCTACAGTTTGAAGGAGACTTTGCTTATGGAAATTTAAAAGGTGAAAATGGAGTTCATCGTTTGGTGCGCTTATCGCCATTCGACTCGGCAAATAAACGTCATACATCTTTTGCTTCTGTGTTTACCTATCCTTTAGTAGACGAAGGAATAGAGATTGAAATTGCTAGTTCGGATATTACTTGGGAAACCATGCGTGCTGGTGGTGCTGGAGGACAAGGGGTGAACAAGTTGGAGACGGCAGTTCGTTTACGTCACCACGATACGGGGATTATGATTGAAAACTCTGAAACTCGTTCGCAATTAGAGAATAAAGCCAAGGCTATGCAGTTGTTAAAATCTCAGTTGTATGAGTTGGAACTGCGTAAGCGACAATCTGAAAGAGATAAAATAGAAGGCAATAAGAAAGCCATAGAGTTTGGTTCGCAGATACGTAACTATGTGATGCACCCTTATAAATTGGTGAAGGATTTAAGAACATCTCACGAAAGCTCTAATGTTCAAGCAATAATGGATGGCGATTTAAATGCTTTTATAAAAGCCTATTTAATGCAAGAAGGACAGAAAGAATAAGGCTTGATGATTAATGACTAATTGTTGATGATTGATTGTAGAGGCGGTAAGGTAACTAATAATTGGTCATATTTATCTAAAATACTAATCTACCAAGGGACTAATATACTTTAACATGAAAATATACCACAATCCACGTTGTACTAAGAGTCGTCAGACTTTAGCTTTATTGCAAGAAAATGGAGTTGAGCCAGAGGTCGTATTGTATTTAGAGAATATTCCAACAGCAAACGACTTGAAAGACTTGCTAAGTAAATTGGGAATCAGTCCAATGCAACTCATCCGTAAAGGAGAAAAGGATTGGAAAGAAAATTATAAAGGAAAGGAGCTTTCTGATGAGCAGATTATTGAAGCGATGATTGCGCATCCAAAATTGATTGAACGTCCAATTGTGGTGAAAGACAATAAAGCTGTTTTAGGTCGTCCTCCAGAAAACGCATTAGAATTACTATAAGATGAACTGGCAGATACAAGTACCCATTCCCGAATATTCATTTGACTTATCGCATTCCGATAAGGTCTTTTCGGTAGGTTCTTGTTTTGCACATCACATGGCAAATAGATTGCTACACTACAAGTTTTCTTGTACAAGTAATCCTTACGGTACTTTGTTTCATCCAATCCCATTATTACAGAACCTTACAAATGCTTTAAAAGGATCACAGACCGACGAGGAACTTTTTCTCGAAAGAGAGGATGCTTCATTTCACTATTCTTGTCATTCGGCTATTTGGGCAGACTCTAAAGAGGGGTTGAAAAATAAGCTTCAAGATTTACAGTTTTCAGTTGCTAAAGACATAAAAGAGTCTAAACTTTTAATTCTAACCTTCGGAACAGCCTTTTTATACCAATTGGCTTCCTCCGAAAAAGCGGTTGCCAACTGTCATAAACAGCCAAAGAGTACCTTCACCAAAGGACTCTCTAGTCCAACCGAAATTCAAGCTGCTTTTCAATCATTTTATGTTGAATTGAAAAAGCAGAATCCTCATATTCAAATACTCTTAACGGTAAGTCCTGTTCGCCATATTCGCGATGGAGTTCATCAGAATAATGTTTCCAAATCGTCTTTGATTTTAGCTTGTGAGGCTATTAAAAATGCATTTACCGATGTACATTATTTCCCATCTTACGAAATTGTACTCGACGAATTGCGCGACTATCGGTTTTACGAAATGGATAGAGTGCATCCTAATGAGGAGGCTAGGACTTACGTTTGGGAGAAATTCTCCAAGGCCTTATTGTCTAAGGAAGCTTCAGATGTCAATAAAGGTTTAGACAAATTGTTTTCGTCAATCAATCACAGAGCCTTTAGAGAAGAATCTGAAGCACATCAGTCTTTTTTAAAAAAGACTTTAGATTTGGCTTTACGACTCAATGAGGAAGTTGATTTAGAATCAGAAATCAAGGAATTGAAAAAGCGTTTGCAATAGATATTGATTCTTATCTTTGGGACGGAAAATCAAGCATTAAGCAAATAAGAAATATTATGGAATTCCGTATTGAGAAGGACACGATGGGCGATGTAAAAGTCCCTGCAGAAAAGTACTGGGGAGCGCAAACAGAGCGTTCTAGAAATAACTTTAAGATAGGTGCAATTGCAAGTATGCCTTTAGAGTTGGTTTATGGTTTTGCATACCTTAAAAAATCCGCTGCTCACGCTAACTGTCAGTTAGGTGCTTTAGCCGAAGAAAAAAGAGATTTAATCTCTAAGGTATGTGATGAGATTCTTACTGGAATGCACGATGCCGAATTCCCATTAGTAATCTGGCAAACAGGTTCGGGTACGCAATCGAATATGAATACCAACGAAGTTATCGCTAACAGAGCTCACGTAATCAACGGTGGTTCTTTAACTGATACCGAAAAGGCTATTCACCCAAACGATGACGTAAATAAGTCGCAATCGTCTAACGATACTTTCCCTACAGGAATGCACATTGCTGCCTATAAAATGGTGGTTGAGTGTACGATTCCAGGAGTGGAAAGGTTGCGTGATGTGTTACAAGCAAAATCTGAGGCATTTAAAGATGTAGTGAAGATTGGTAGAACGCACTTGATGGATGCTACGCCACTGACTTTAGGTCAAGAGTTTTCGGGTTATGTTTCTCAGTTAAACCACGGTTTAAAATCTTTGAGGTTTACTTTAGAGCACCTTTCGGAATTAGCTTTAGGTGGTACTGCAGTTGGAACAGGAATTAATACACCTGCTGGATACGATGTATTGGTAGCGGAAAAGATTGCTGAGTTTACAGGTCTTCCGTTTATTACTGCTGAAAATAAATTCGAAGCATTAGCTGCTCATGATGCAATAGTGGAAACTCATGGCGCATTAAAGATGTTGGCGGTTTCTTTAAATAAAATCGGTAACGATATTCGCATGTTAGCTTCGGGTCCTCGTTCGGGAATTGGTGAGCTTATCATCCCTTCTAACGAGCCAGGCTCTTCTATTATGCCAGGTAAAGTAAATCCTACACAATGTGAGGCAATCACAATGGTATGTGCTCAAGTTATGGGTAACGATGTAGCGATTACTGTAGGTGGAGCCCAGGGTCACTACGAGTTAAACGTATTTAAACCAGTTATGGCGGCTAACTTCTTACAGTCGGCTCGTTTAATTGGTGATGCTTGTATTTCGTTTACAGAAAACTGTGCGATAGGAATTGAGCCTAACTACGCTAACCTAAAAAAGAACTTAGATAATTCGTTGATGTTGGTTACAGCATTGAATACTAAGATTGGTTACGAAAAGTCGGCTAAGATTGCCAAGACTGCTCACCAAAACGGAACAACTCTAAAAGAAGAGTCTGTGAATTTAGGCTACCTAACTGCTGAGGAATTCGACGCATGGGTAAAACCAGAAGATATGTGTGGTAGTTTGAAATAATTATAGGTTAAGGACTCAGATAAAAAATCCTTTCCGTAGATACGGGAGGGATTTTTTAGTTTAATTCAAGAGGAACTGTGATCCTGAACTTATCCAATGCTATTCATTTGTTATCCTTCGACATGTTCAGGATGACAAATGAGTATTCGTGGCTTTTATAATCATTATCAATTGCTCATTAACAATTAGTAATTATCAGATTGTTACTTTTGTCACAGAGTAAACCAAAAACGAAATATATCTTTGTTCTAGAATTAAGAAATGAAACAACTCTTTATCGCTTTACTAATACTAGTAAGCGCTTGTCAGAATACTGAAGATCCTTCTTTAAAGCAATTGCATAAGTCGAGGGTAAATGAAGATTTATCAGGGAAGCAATTGTATATGACTCATTGTATTGCATGTCATCAACAAGATGCGAGGGGTGTAAAAGGGATTTTTCCTCCTTTAAAGGATTCGGATTATCTTTTAGCCGATCCGAAGAGGGCTATTCACAATATACTTTTTGGGCAATCGGAAGCTATAGTAGTAAACGGCGAAAACTACCAAGGCTTAATGCCTCCAGTAAAGATTAGCGATGACGATGTGGTGAAGGTGGTTAATTATTTGTTGGGAGAAGTAAACGAAGTTGAGGCAAGAGTAAGCATAGAAGATGTAGAATTTGTAAAACAAGGCAGATGAGATATTTATTAGTATTCACCGTATTACTGATTAGTTGTGGTCATAATAAGGACTCAGCTGTAAGTGTGGCTGAATTTTCAGAATTTATAAAAGCAGAAGATTGCCTTTTGATAGATGTCCGATCAGCTGAGGAATATGTTCAAGGGCATATTGTGGGCTCTGCCACAATCGATTTTTACAGCCCTGAATTTGAGTCTAAGTTTATGTTCATTAAGCCGAATCAAAAGATGGCCTTATATTGCAATACGGGTAATCGTTCGGGACAAGCGATCTACCTTTTAAAGGATTTAGGTTATACCGATATTGTACAGTTGAATGGTGGCCTTAATGCTTGGGAAGATGAAGGTTATGAAATTGTTGAAGAATAAGAAGATGTTGATATTAGGAGCAATTGTAGGTGCCCTTGGAGGTTATTTGTATTGGCGATTTGTGGGATGCTCCACAGGAACTTGTACTATCACATCAATTTGGTGGAAGAGTAGTTTGTATGGAGCGTTTATGGGTGCTATGGCTTTCGATATTATTAAAGATTATATAAAATAATTATGGCAGATTTTAGAACAATAGTAGCAAGTGATAAACCAGTGTTAATAGACTTTTTTGCCGAATGGTGTGGCCCTTGTAAAACACTCGCTCCCATATTAAAAGAAGTTGCTAAAGAAATGGGTGATGATGTTAAGGTGATCAAAATAGACATCGACAAAAACAAGTTTTTAGCCCAAAAGCTTAATGTTCGTAGTGTTCCTACTTTAATGATTTATAAAGAAGAGAGCCTATTGTGGAGACAGTCAGGAGTGGTTCCCAAAGCACAGTTACTAAAGGCCTTGAAGGAGTTTAAGTAGTTATTAGGTGTAATTTAATATGTATAAGAGTACGTTGGTATTTTAGTCTAGTAACCATCAACCAATTTATTGTTTAGTAATGTCTCCCGATCCAATAATGCTCTTTTCAACATTCATTGGCTTTCCTTTGTATCGTATGTCTCCCGATCCAGCTACTGAAGCATCGAGACTCTCGTTGACATATAACCTAACATTTCCTGAGCCTGCTACAGATACTTCAGCAGTATTTGCGATTAAGTCATAAGCCGAAACATCTCCACTTCCCGCTATTGCTACTTCAAAATGATCCGTTCTTCCGTATAGTTTTAAGTTGCCAGAACCTGCTACCTCTGCTGTGATTTTTTGTGAAATAATGTTTAGGTTTAAGTTTCCAGAACCCTCAACAGTTGTAGAGAAGTGTTTTGTTTTTATCGTAGTTGAACTATTTACATCTCCCGAGCCCGAAATTTCGACCTCATTAATATGTTCAAAAGGAACCGTTATGGCAATTCTTTTTCTAACTGAAGGTCGAAGGGAGTAGCCTTTTTTTATTCGAATAGTAAGTTCATCACCTACGATTCTAGTTTTAATGTATTCAATTAGGTTTTCTTCGGCTTGAATTTTTATGAATCCTTCTTTTCCGGCTATAAGTTCAACCGATAAATTCCCTAGGACACTAATAGATTCATAATCTGAAGTATTTCTAGTGATTGTTTTGATTTCACCATTCCCCTTAACTTTTTTATTTCCTAAATGTTGAGCTTGTATTGAGAATACTCCACACAGCAAGACTGTCAAAATTAGATTTAGCTTTTTCATCATTCACATTTATTTGTTCTTAATATGTATGACAACTAAAACTACAAAATAATTACCTAGAATAATAAGATAGCCTTGAAAAATGAATTCCTTAAATAATAGATTTAAAGGTAAATCCTCTCGCTGTAAGTTCTGCTAGCACCATAGGAAGTGCAATTTTAAGACGAGCATCAGCTTTTTTACTATCGTGAAAAACGATGATTGATCCATTAACGACACTGTCCACTACAGCGTTATAACAATCTTCACCACTTAAGTTCGTGTCAAAATCGCCACTGAGGACATCCCACATAATGATTTTGTATTCTTTTGTAAGTGCCGCACTTTGTTTGTTGCTCATTCTGCCATGAGGTGGTCTAAAGAGCTTTGATTTAAAGGCTTCATCACACTTACGCACATCCCTCAAGTAAGAAAGAAGGCTATTATTCCAACCGTTCATATGATTATAGGTGTGGTTTCCTACGGCATGGCCTTCATTGAGTATAGCTTGAAATTCATCTTTACAAGTCTCCACATTATTCCCAATACAAAAGAAGGTAGCCTTGGCATTAAAAACTTTTAATTGTTTTAATATCCAATGGGTGTATTCTTTAGAAGGGCCATCATCAAAAGTTAAATATACACACTTTTCAGCGGTGGTAAAATCCCATATTAAATCGGGATAATACCATTTTAAAAGTCGTGGTGTTTTGTAGAGATAGGTCATATTATATAAAAATAGCGCTGTTTACAGCGCTATTTTATTTTAGAGTTTTAAGTCGGGACTCTCCACTAAATTTTGAAATCTTTTAGCGAGCGCATCCGCATATTCAATATCGTCGTATGCATACGCTAGTTTCACAGTGCTACTAAAGAACTGAAGTGATCGTTGCATATCAGACATGATATTTGCTTGTTGCTCTTCGTCGAATTGAAGGTAATAGTTCATATTCTCTTCGTATAGATCCGTCATGGTTTCGATTACCTGACGAGCTTTTTCTTTTTCCTGAGCTACATAATAGTTTTCGGCTACCGGTAACATAAAGAAGTTGTATTGAACTTTGTTATGTGGCATCAACTCAATGCATCTGTCTAATACTTTAACACCTTTTGCAGTATCACCATTGTTGATGAGTTCGTCTGCTAGGCGCGAGAAGTTATTACGGATATTCATGGTCAAACGCAAATTGGTTTCATCCAAATAAACTTCATCAGCTTCCATATTACCCCAAGTGAATTTCTCCATCATATTCTCGTAAAGAATATCTGTATTAATTCGACCGATTCTTCCTGCTTCAGCTTTTGTTCTGATAGGAACCAACTTATAGGCCAAGCCATCCAATTGGAAATAATTCCATAAATAAGAATACGAATGAGGACTATTTCCGATAGTAATAGAGAAATAGATAGGGCGTTCCCATTTATTCTGATCGATTAAATCAATAATAATCATATGTTTTTTCTCCATCTGATTAGCACCGAAGTTCCAGTTTAAGCTAGGAAGAATCATGTGGGCATCTTCCGGACTTACGGTTCCATTAGCGATAACCTTAGCAGCATCTACTGGGATACTCATCTTTTTAGTAGGGTAGAACACATAGTCTTTACCCATGTTGACTTTTGTGCGAGGTAAATCACTCTGAATCCAATCGTTCATCTGGGAAACAGACCAGCGTTTGTCTTTGGTATTTACATCTTGAAATAGTGCTACATCTCTCGTTCCTTGACGATACAATTTGTGAGGCATCGAAAGCGGGAGTCCTTTTCCATCATAAAAATCGCTCTTCATCTGATCGATATACCAATCGGTATTTAATAGACTTAGATTTACAATTCTCACATCAGTACGATAACCTTCTACTTCTTGTACATACCATAATGGGAAAGTGTCATTGTCACCCATGGTGAATAGGATGGCGTTTTCGTCACAAGAATCTAAATAGGCTTTTGCGAAATCGCGCGCCGTATAACGATCCGAACGATTATGATCGTCCCAACCTTCGCAGGCCATAATTCCAGGAACTAATAACAGTGATAAGGTGGTAACACCAATTGCCGTTACATGGTGAGGAGCATAGTTTCTCAGCTTTTCTGTGATTGCCATTACGCCTAATCCTATCCATATAGCAAAGGCATAGAAGGAGCCAACAAAAGCATAATCGCGCTCACGCGGTTGAAGTGGGTATTGGTTTAGGTAAACAATAATGGCTAGCCCCGTAAACAGGAAGAGCAGTGTAACCACCCAAGCATTGTCTTTATCTTTTTGGTAGTGGAAATACAAGCCAATTAAGCCTAATAGAAGAGGTAATAAGTAAAAGTGATTTCTACCAGCGTTATTAGCCATGGCCTCAGGTAAATTATCTTGAGGGCCTAATCGCCATTCGTCTAAGAAAGGAATTCCAGAGAGCCATCCCCCTTCAAGTATAGATCCGTGCCCTTGAATATCATTCTGACGACCCGCGAAATTCCACATGAAATAACGCAGGTACATATGTCCTATTTGATAGCGGAAGAAATATCGTAGGTTTTGGGAGAAGCTTGGTTTCTTTTTCATGCTTCCCTTAATGCCTGCCCAACTTTTGTATTCTCGTTTATGTCGGTCTTCGCGACTCCACATTCTAGGGAACACACCTTGATGTTTTTTCTCAAAGTTTACAATGTGATTTTTCCTATCGTCAGAAACCACATATTTACCAGCTTTTTCATCTTTCACATAAACAGGCGTGCCGTCGGTAAACGGATTGCGCTGATCTTGTCCCGCAGAATAGTATTGACCGTACATCAATGGAGTAGATCCGTATTGCTCACGGTTTAGGTAAGCTAGTAAGCTAACCGCATCTTCTGGATTGTTTTCGTCGATTGGAGTATTTGCATTCGAACGAATAATTAAAACGGCGAAGGAGGAGTATCCAATAAGGATAAATGTAATTCCTAAAATAGCCGTGTGTATAATTGAACGTCCTGCACCTTTAGCCCATTTTAGTCCGTAAACTATTAGCCCTA